>Ga0208182_1000225_pt1 | contig 48022 bp, 47 predicted proteins | sample MalvireepMed_906_FD_184248 | JGI IMG/M metagenome (GOLD analysis project Ga0208182, IMG submission 184248) | Marine viral communities from the Global Malaspina Expedition - Malaspina viral metaG DeepMed_906 (SPAdes) (version 2) | ecosystem: Environmental > Aquatic > Marine > Oceanic | place...
TCACATCAGGTCGATTCAAGGACTTATGGAATAAGAACGTTAAACCCGATAACGTGGCATTGATGGTGATGTTAGATGTACCTTGCTCGGCCAATGCGAGTTGGAATTGGCGCAATTCTTCAGCCGTAGCATCCTCTGGCGAGCGTTTCAAAAAGGTAGCAAGTTTCTTCACGCCTCTGATGTAGCCTATTTGCGTTTTAGGACTGAGCCTACGCATGGTCATATCTTCAATCATGCGTTGGCGTATGGGGTTGGATCCTTCAAAGTAACTCATGGTTTCACTCCTGAGTGGATTCAGGGCGACATTGCCCTTCCTTCAGCTTAGAAGCGGGGAACGAGATCAGAATATAATTAATGAGGTGGGGGCGGCACTACTACCGCGGAGCGGTTTAGTCCAATTGTCTTTAACTGCCCTTGGCTAACCAACAAATTCCCAACCAAGTTTTGCACAAAACGGGATTTTCGCCATTTTACATAATTTTCAATTTCCAACCTTAGAATGCAAATAGCCTAAATAAAAAGGAAAGGACAAGTAGAACAACGATGGTCGGCCCTAACCAATTTAAAAAAAAGCTGCTCAAAAAAAAATCAAAACTATCATCGACCATAACCTTGTCCTTTTCGTAAACCTAATAGCTTATTGCTGCGACTTCATTTTAACACTCGTTTCCGCAACAAAACCATATTCTGTGTATTAATGGGAAAAGTAGAATTCCAGCTATACTTGCAATCCGGTCTATTAGATATAGACGGCCAGATGTCCGACCCTGACCAAATAAATAACATTAGTGTCTGTTTAGCAAAGAAATTGCCAAGTTCAGCGTAACAATCACGTCATCGAAAGGAATAACGAATCTGTCTTGTTCAACGTGTTGCAAAGACACCAAATTACGCAGTAAAACTTCAACTTGCTCTGCTCTAATATTTGAGTCTAACACTAGGTTAGATTCTGCATTTGGTTCATTGTCATAATCAATAAACGGCATTTCAAAGTCTCCTTTTCGTAAATACTCATATTTTAATGATTTGCTAGCAATGCAACACTGTACTCATGAATGGAATCGGCTAATAACAGCTATCTAAAAGTAAATGAATTGAGTGCGATCGAGCAATCCTTGCGGAGTACTATCGGAGTGGTCTACAGCTACAGGTTGGATTTAATCTAATGATGAGTTTGTTCGGATTCGGTGCCGAGGTCGAGGTCGAGGTCGAGGTCGAGGTCGAGAAGATTCTGAATAAAGTCACAACGAGCAACATTCTGTTTCTGAAAATATCAGAGTTTATAAAGTTCTACCTTTGGCACGACGTTAGATCAAGTGAAAGCTTGTTCAACTTAGGAAGTGCGTAGATTAACCTTTATGAACTATTACATTAGCAAACATTAATAGTGTAATAATTTTTTGCTCTGTAAGCCTTGCGGATGGGAACCCCAGGATAACGTTTATCGAGAACACGGAGCAACTTGTCTCGATAACCTTCACTCATCCGCTCACCTAAAATAATTTCTTTTACAGCATCAGTCGGAAATGGACGCATTATCGGCTTTTTATCACTAAACGAGGTTGGCACAAGCAATCGACGCTCTTGCTCATAACTCCACTCAGAAGGTTTAACTGCAAATACGTGCTGCCAAATCTCCCGCATTTTTGCGAACGCCTCTGCTCCAGCCTTTTCGAAATCAGCAATCCAGTAATTTTTATCAGCCCCCCCTAAATGCTTTATAAGTGCTTCTGTTTCCTGAATTGCGACTTCGTGATACCACTCCTGATCTTTTGCAATTGCATAAACAAAACTATCCACAACAGGCGGCGCATCTAAGTATTCCACATCTAATAAAAATGCTCCTTCCTCTGACTTTACAACAGCATCTTCGTCAAAGACGATGCAAAATCCGCGAAGCCCATCAGCATAATGTGACCACATAAGAAGGTTATCTCGCTGAGAACCAAAACACGCGATTCGAGCGGAGTCTCTCATTTCTTTGAACGAAGGTTGGTAGTTGTGGCATTCATTAAAATATTCAATTAGGTCCTCATCGTCGGGAGGTGTTCCTGTCATCCCCCACGCCGCTAAAGCGGCAGAAAATCTCTCTGGTTCCTCTGCAGCATCAGGAACGCCATCGTGAATGTTAGTCCAGAATTCAAAAGGATCATTGTAAGCTGAGAAGTGCTGACAAAATATCGTTCCGTTCTCAAGATTTGAAATAGAGTAATCGGAGGGACTACAGAATTTTAATAACTCTTTTTTGTTAAGATCCATTCTAATCCCGATATTAGGAAGTTATTATATTAATCATCAAGCTGCCGAACACTAACATAATTGATAATAATGCTTAGCCTGTAATTGGTTCGAAAGAATCGAGCCAATGTTCACGTACAAGCCACTAAACTTGTAATGTATTTACCAAAGAACTTTTTTATACCTGTGCACATTAACGTCGCAGCTTTCATATAAAAATACTGAGTCGAAAATTTGTTGTTTTGACAGAACTGATTTTAAAGATACTGATATATTTTCAGCGACTTCGTCCAAATCAAAAAAAGGCCCAAACAGACCGACTAAAAGAGTGCCAGTACCGTTACTATTTGCAATAGAAATCATTGACGGCTTGGCAAGTTTCTTTAAAATTACGGCCTTTACTTCATTCATAGTCGTTGAATCAGCATCACCAACTAACCTTCTTCGCGAAGGTCTGTGAGTAGCATCATCTGCAGCGTATGACGTTATACTTATGGCGACATCCTGACTGTAAAACGCATCAGTAATCTCTATCCAAGTATCCTTTCCGCTAATTTCTACGAAAGCATCCGGGGGATCCGGCTGACTTTTTATATTTAATAAATTCCCCTTGGACTTCATGTATTCACAAAATGAAGCTAAAACACTATTTTCATGCTCTTCTTTGAGTTTTCTACGTGAAACCATATCAATACCTATGACGTCCCATTAAACAGCAGGCTCTAAAAAATCAGGAAAAGGCGGGTCTTTTTTGACAGAAAAACTTAAATGGTTTATCACACAGCTGCTTCGTAACTGCCTATTAATTTCTTTAACTCAGAGATGCTCTTCGTTTCCCTTTGTCTATGAAGCATTCTATGACAATTAGAGCAAACTAGAGCTAAATCGGATATTTTAGTTTTCTTATCCCCAGCAAGTTGAGAGACAGGGACTTTGTGATGCGCCTCTATAAACCCCAAGCCCAGCTTGCCGTATTTTTTATAAAAATCGAAATCACAAACTTCACAGGACAGTTCTCCTGTTTCTTTGAGTCTCACAGCTTTTGCTTTTCTCGTGATCCGGGAGTCACGCTCCCTTGCTCGATGTAAGAGATATGTTTCCTTTCCTTCTGCGAAGGATGACTCATCCTCATCACTGACTATTACGTCCAGTGCACCCTGACGTCGATCTATTACAGTATGACCTCTACTTCTTAGATAGTCTCTCGCCCTCACAGCATTAAAGTCATCAGAGGAAAGCTCTTTCCCAAAAGCATATTTGGCTGCTAATGAAATGACATACTTTGGAGGATATCGTTTATTACCATGCAAATAATCATAGTGGACGGACTTTCTTGAAGCCGGAATTCCATTCCTATTAATTTCGTGGATTGCCAGATCAAGATGTTTGTTTTCTATTCCATCAGGTATCATCTAAATTTGTCCTAACATGTGATAACCCAAAGAGCGAAGTTAGATACTTGTGTAATTTGCTAAATCTCGCCTTACTCATACCAAGGCCGATACCTAATCAAGGTAAAAGCCTTATATTCGATATCACTATCCTACATTATTTCCTTAAGAATCAGTTGCGCGATTCTTAAGCAAATTATAGGTTTAGCATAAGGCAAAAGAGCTCCATATGTGATAAATGAAGCAGTAAGCCCTGTTAACTCCTGCATTCTATGCCAGCTTTCTTGCAAGATCTGCAGGCCGAAGGTGAGTATACCTTTTTAAAGAAGCAAGGTCTTTATGACCAGTGATTGCCGAGACTTCCATTAATTGTAAACCCTTTTCGAAAAATCGGCTGGTTGCCTCATGTCGTAAATCATGAAATCTCAGGTCGTCAAGACCAGCACGACTGGTTACCCGTCGAAACGCCTGTCCGACCGAGTCACCCCGAATGTCGAATATTTTTCCGGAAAAGTGTCTCTTCTGACTCAGAATAAGATCTCGGGCTTTAGGTGATAAAGGAACTGTTCTGCTCTCTCCATTTTTAGTATCAGGCAAAAATACCGTTGAATCCTTCAGATCAAAATGGATCCATTCCATTCCAATGATCTCACTACGTCGCATTCCTGTTTCTATAGCTAAAAGCACGATATCGTGAATTTTCCCACCATAAGCTTTTGCTGCATTCAAAAGTTTAGCTTCTTCGCCAAACTTCAGACGACGATCTCTCGCTTTACCTTTCACTGGCAGTGCAACTGAAGACAGAGGGTTTCCTCTGGGTAAGTGGATCTGCCACTCACGCATGGCATAGTCAACAAATCTTCGGAGTAAGTTCATTTCTTTTCGAACCGTATCCCCTGAGACTTGTTCAAGACGATAGGCTTTGTACTCCCGAACCGACTCTACTGATAAATCTATAAGGCGAAATGATTTAAAGACCTTTTTCAGGCGGTCCACCATATAATGTAAGTTGTCAGCAGACTTTTTCCGGATCAGAACTTCCGTCCAGTAACGCTCCAGACCTTCGATCATTGTTAACGATTCAGCTGCTGAAGTAGATTGGAAAATAGATTGATCCATTGATCTTTCAATGTCGCGAGCCCACTTCACTGCATCCGATTTCTTATCAAACGTCTTACTTTGAGTCTGGTAACCTTTTCGCCGACACTTTGCCTGCCATTTGCCATTTTCTCTTTTGGTAATCGTTGCCATACAACCTCCTTTTATATGCCAAACCGACGAATACAATTATCGCCAAACCAGAGAAAGGTAGCTGAGACAAAAACAGACTGAGTTTTGTCTTGAATAGTGAAGTAGCTCTTATTATCTGAGCAATATTTAATGTGAAACATTTGATGCCTCTCAGTGACAGAAAAGACGCTCAAAAAAACTGAGTGTCCCGATTTTGTCCCTGGGGCTATTTGAGAGGATGGCCCACCCGAGAGGATTCGAACCTCTGACCTATGCCTCCGGAGGGCATCGCTCTATCCAGCTGAGCTACGGGTGGTCACATTTTTAAAACTCTTTAAGGTTGGCAACCACTAACTTTCATCAACAAAACAATGAATGAAATCAGCCTGCCAAACTATACCATTTTTCGCTACCCTTTATTGCGATCTCCCCTTCCGGAGGGCCGCGCTCTATCCAGCTGAGCTAAGGGCGGTTTGTAGAACCAGTGAGATAATCACCGAGCGTTTACTGTGATGCACTCTTGCATCAAGAGCGCTGCGTCAACACATGTGCTGCAAACGGGGCGTAATAATACTTAGGCCAAGGGTTAGCTTCAACTCATTTATTAAAATCTCTTCAGGTAGCTTGGCTTGATTGTTAAAAATCCTTACTTTTTATAGGTAATTGGCTTCAAATAGTTGTTCAGCCCCAATTTACCGTTATAATCTGGCCAGTTATATTTTAAACAAATTCATCATTGCCTGGAGACAGATGTGAAATTAAAGACTTGGTTAACTGTTGCTGCTACTGCGCTAACTGTTTTTGCAGCACAAGCACAAGAAATGAGTAACGATGAAATTGCCGATCGCATTAAGCCGGTAGGTCAGGTACACGTTGCAGGCGCGGCGGCAGAAGGTAGTGCTGGCGCAGCTGGCGGAGCAAAGTCTGGTGAAGACGTTTACAACTCAGCATGTGTAGCTTGCCACGCAGCAGGCGTACTAGGCGCACCTAAGCTTCAAAACGCTGCAGACTGGCAACCTCGTTTGGACGAGCGCGGCCTTGATGGCGTTTGGCAAAACGCACTGAACGGTATTAACGCTATGCCACCTCGTGGTACGTGCGGCACCTGTTCTGATGACGAAATTAAAGCGGCTATCGAGTACATGATTGAAGGTATTTAATACCTACACAATCACAACAAGTTGATGGAAAAAGTAGCGTTTTACCTGCTTATCGGGTAATTTAATTGGTTGGGTAAACGTTACTTTTATACTGGCGAGCGGAATGTCACAAGATTCGACGCAACACGAGTTGACGGAAGAAGAACTGCGCGAACTTATACCGCAGCTTCAGCAACTCACCGATAAATACAAGCGCGCTGAACGTGTTCAGAAGGCGCTTTTTGATATTTCCGAGCTTGCCAGTTCCGTAAGTCACCTCAATCGCCTTTATTCTGCCATTCACGAAATCATTGCTGATTTTATGAATGCCGACAACTTCTTTGTTGCCTTCTACGAACCTGAAAACCACGTTGTCGACTTCGCTTATTTTGTAGATGAATTCGACGAGCAAACGGTTCACCAATTGCCCGCCGAGTCGTTAATGGATGGCATGACGGGGTTCATTCTTAGAACCGGTAACCACCTTTTCTACAAACGTGCCGAAGAAGAAATTTTTGCGTCTGAACACGATATTAAATTGGTGGGTTCACAACCCTATGAACTTTTAGGCGTACCTTTAAAACGAGGAAGCCAAGTTATCGGGGCGATGGTGGTGCAAACCTACGATGAGGGCGTGCATTACACACAAGAAGATTTAGAAGTTTTGCTTTTTGTCTCTCAGCACATTGTTACCACCGTTGATAGAGTAAAGAACCGAGAACTTACCGAAAGTACCATCCGCGAACGCACCCGCCAACTTCGAAAGATAAACGACGACCTTCAAGAAGAAATTTTAGAACGACAAAAAGTAGAGTCGCTACAGCAAGCACTTTTTGAAATTTCTGAACTCGCCGCCAACCTTGAAGGGGATATGAATGCATTCTATTCGAGCTTGCACGAGATTTTGGCAAGGCTGATAAGCGCACCTAACTGCTACATAGCCATACACAATAAAGAAAAAGACCTTCTTGAGTTTCCTTATTTCAGCGATGCAAAGCAAGACCAGATTAATGCTAGGCCGCTTGGTTTAGGGCTAACTGAGTTTGTATTGCGAACGGGGCAAGCGGAGTTAATAAACCCGCCTAAAGTACTGGAGTTAGCTGAGTCTGGCGATTTGGATGTGTCTGTTGCTCAGAACATGTTAAACAGTGCGAACTCGTGGCTGGGCTCTCCCCTAGTTGTAGACGGCGAAATTGCCGGGGTTATTGCCGTGCAAACTTACGGCAAACACGCAAAGTACAACGCCCGCGACCAAGAGCTTTTACGCTTTGTGTCGCATCATATTGCTGTTGCCATAGAGCGCAAGCGCAATACCGAGTCGATGCAGCGGTATAACGTAGAGCTTGAAGAACGCGTAAAAGAACGCACTGCCGAGCTTAACCGCACAAACAAATTTCTAAAGCAGCAAATTGAAGAGCGTAAAGAGATTGAGCTGAAGCTTATTCACGACGCCCATCACGACTCGTTAACCGACTTACCCAACCGCGCTATGTTTACCAGTCGCTTAGAGCTTGCTATAGCAAGCAAGCAGCGCTACAGCGAAAACATGTTTGCGGTTTTATTCATCGATTTAGATCGCTTTAAAGTTATTAACGACACCCTAGGCCATCATGCTGGCGACGAGTTCTTAATTGAAGTCGCCCGTCGTATTGCTCTTTGTATTCGCGGGCACGACCTGTTGGCCCGTTTAGGCGGCGATGAGTTTGTGGTATTGCTCGACAATTTTGAAGATGAAGACGACGTTGAAGAGGTGGCCAGCCGTATTATTTCATCTATCTCTGAACCCTTCTTATTGGATGGCCGAGAGATGTACTCCGGCGCTAGTGTAGGTATTGCACACATTGAAACCTATTATCGCAGTGCCGATGAAGTACTACGTGATGCTGACGCCGCCATGTATCAAGCGAAAACCCTTGGTCGCGGCCGCTTTGTTATGTTCGATAAGAGCATGCGCGACAGACTTATTGAAGAGCTAGAACTTGAAAATGAGTTTCGACGGGCGCTGCGTGAAGAAGAATTCGACTACTTTTTGCAACCTGTTATTAAACTAGACGATAAAAGTACGCTATATAAAGAAATGTATGTTCGCTGGTCGCACCCAGCTTACGGCAAAATAGCCAGAGAACAGTTTAGGCAAGTGGCTGAGCACAGCGGCTTAACGCTAGATCTCGATTTATTTCAGCTAACCAAAGCTTGTGAACTCATTAACTATTATCAAGGCACCGACGATCCTATTAACAAGATTGCGGTGAATGTGTCGATTAATCATTTGCTACAGGCCTCAATGGTTAATCAAATGATTGATGTTATCGAGTCGGCCGATATAACGCCAAGCCAACTGGTGTTTGAGTTTGATGAGAACGACTTAAACCGCCGTTCACAGTTTATTCTTCCCGCTATTAAAAAGTTAAAACGGGCTGGCGTCACCCTTGTGCTTGATAACTTTGGCAGCGGTTTAGCCTCACTTAGCTATCTGTTCGCCTACCCCTTCGATTTCATAAAGATTGATCACCGCTTCGTTAAATCTATTCCTCGCTCGCAGCGCAATTTAAAACTGATTCAGTCGGTAATGCTTATTTCGGAGCACTTGAAGTTTCAGGTTATTGCAGAGGGCGTAGATTCACAGGCGCAGTTAGACGCGCTTAATGAAATCGAATGCATTTACGGTCAGGGCAAAATACTCAAGCACGCCAAAGTGCTGGATATGACGTCGCTAGCTAGTTAAAAGTAAGTGCTTACTCTTAACGGTAGCGCTTTATATTTAGACTTTACTTCTTTCCCAAAATGCCGCGAAGATTAGCGATGCCCACTTGAGCTTTTTGCTGGCGCTCTTCTTTTGTCGCTTTTGGCTTCTGGTTTTCCCACTGCACGTCATCGGCCGGCAGTTCAAACAAAAAACGACTTGGCTCAGGGCTGATGACTTCACCAAATTGACGGCGCTCTTTGGCTAAGCTGAAGATAAGTTCGCGCTGGGCACGGGTAATACCTACATACGCCAACCTGCGCTCTTCCTCAACGTTGTCTTCATCAACACTGCTTTGGTGGGGTAACAAGCCCTCTTCCATCCCTACTAGGAACACAATCGGGAACTCCAGGCCTTTCGATGCGTGCAAGGTCATTAACTGAACTTGGTCCCCTTCCCCATCATCTTCACCACGCTCCATCATATCGCGCAGAATAAGGCGATTTACCACTTCGGTAAGGGTCATGGGCTGGTCTAGGTCATTGCCCTCAAGCATGTCGTTCACCCAACCAAATAGCGTACTGACGTTAGCCATTGCCATTTCAGCCGCTTTGGGGCTAGCGCTGGTTTCATAAAGCCATTCTTCGTAGCCCATGGTGCGGATCATAGTACGCACGGCGTCTGCTGTATTGCCTCGCTCGGCGTTGTCTGAAAGCTCAACTATCCATCGCGAAAAACTCGAGACTGCGTGAAAGGCTTTATCTGGCAATACGCTGTTTAAGTTAGGGTGCGTGGCCGCTTCAAACATAGACACACCTAAGCTATTAGCAAAGTTGCCCAATTTTTCTAGCGTAGCACGGCCTATACCGCGCCCTGGCGTGTTGATTATGCGAAGTAAGGCATTATCGTCGTCTTGGTTTACCAATAGCCGTAAATAGGCCATAACGTCTTTTACTTCGGCCCGTCCGAAGAAACTCATGCCGCCACTAATTTTGTAGGGAATGCGGTTGCTCATTAGCAGTTTTTCAAAGATACGACTTTGGTGATTACCACGATACAAAATGGCGTAGTCTTTAAACTGGGTGCGGTTCATAAACTTGTGCGCCAGCAGTTCTGCCACTACACGCTCGCCTTCGTGTTCTTCGTTTTTGGCTTCTATTACTTTAAGCGGCTCGCCGTATTGAAGCTCGGAGAACAGGGTTTTATCGAACAAGTGCGGGTTGTTCTGAATAAGAATGTTGGCGCAATGTAGTATGCGCCCCGATGAGCGATAATTTTGCTGTAGCTTAATGACATTTAAGCGCGGAAAATCTTGTTGTAGCAGATGCAGGTTTTGCGGCTTAGCCCCCCGCCATGAGTAGATAGACTGGTCATCGTCGCCAACCACGGTGAAGCGTGCACGCTCCCCTACCAATAGCTTAACTAACTCGTACTGACTGGTGTTGGTATCTTGGTATTCATCCACCAGCAGGTAGCGAATTTTACTTTGCCATTTTGCTCTAATGGCCTCGCTGCTTTTTAAAAGCAGCGTGGGCAGTAAAATAAGGTCGTCAAAATCTAGTGCGTTATAGGCTTTTAGATTGTCTTGGTAGCGCTTATAGGCCTCTGCAAATTCTCGCTCGCCCGTACTGGTTGCCGACTTTAATAAAGCATCGGGCAAGATAAGGTCGTTTTTCCAGTTCGAAATGCAGCTTTGAAGTAGCTGAAGCTGATCTTTATCACCATCGAGTGTGTCAGACGTTAGGTCGTTAAGCAGAGCAAACGAGTCTTTATCATCGAACAGCGAGAACCCGGGCTTTAGACCGAGGTCTTTCACATGCGCTTTGATAATGGTTAAGCCCATGGTGTGAAAAGTTGATACTTTTAACCCGCGCGCTTCGGGCTTACCCAAAGTTTGTGCCACACGCTCTTTCATTTCACGTGCTGCTTTGTTGGTAAAGGTTACCGCTGCAATATAGCGTGCTGGCATATCGCAGTTTCTGACTAAATGAGCAATCTTGTTGGTAATTACACGGGTTTTACCACTGCCCGCCCCTGCCAGCACCAAACATGGGCCCGACACATAGGTTACGGCAGATTCTTGAGCTTCATTTAGTTTCATTTAATTCCTAAAACAACGTACATTTGGGCACAACACGGTTTTCATTGCATGTCGTGTCGATACCGATAGAATAGCTTTCACATTTTGAGCTGCGCATTATAAGGGAATTCCATGTTGGATCCGAAGAAACTCGAAGATTTAGCGAAACAAATTGCTGATGCTGTACCACCAGGCGTTAAAAACATGGCTGAAGAAGCGGAAGGCCGAGTGAAGACGGTTTTGCAATCGCAGCTGTCGAAGCTAGATTTAGTGACTCGCGAAGAGTTCGACATTCAAAGCCAAGTGCTTATTCGCACTCGCGAAAAACTAGACGCAATGGAAAGCCGCATTGCCGAGCTTGAAGCGAAACTAGCAGAAAAGTAGTACTTACTACTTTCAAAAATACAATGCGCCTTTACGGCGCTTTTTTGTTGGGATCGATGAAATAAAGAAATGCTCTTCTGCCTTTGCAAAGGCGCAGAACAAAAGAAACGTTACATCAAGATCTCTAAACCTTTCTGCTCAACAAGACTCAAGAGCTTTAAAGAAGTACCTCGAGGCTTTTTGCTCCCCTGCTCCCACTGCTTAATTGTAGATGGCGTGATGTTTAAATAGGCGGCAAAAACAGCTTGGCTTACTCTTGCTTTCTCACGTATTGCTTTTATCCGCTGTCCATCGTATTGCTTGAGTTTGGGTAAACATAATGCATCGAACTGATGCATAGTCTGCTTATCCATTACTCCGGCTTCGCTTAAATCTTTTGCAGTACTGTGTACCACATCTAAAATGCTTTCTTTCATGTTATCTCACCTCTTCAACACTACCTGAATCAATAGCTTTCTTAAGCTTTTCCTCGCTATAGTTCAGTAGCTCTTTAGCTAGGAGTTTTAAAGACTTCATTTCTTTAACACTAACATTCGAGCGGGCGCTTTTGGAAAAGCCATAAATAAAAAAGGCTTTATTATCCACTTGAAAAGCTATGAGGGTTCTTAAACTTCCACTTTTGCCTTGCCCCAAAAGAGGTATTCGCTTTTTATATACGTTTGCACCTAAATCGGCGTCAACTAACCCCTCTAGCATTTCCGCAACTGCTAATTTTATCAAGCTGTCTGATAAACCTTCTTTATTCGCCCACCTCTTGAACCACTTCAATTTATATATGCGTATAGATTCCATTTGACACCTAAAGTATAACACTTAGTAGCACATTTTGTGCGCGACTTTAAAAACATTTAGTGAGTAAATACTTTAGACTGGCTATAAATAAGTTATAAGGGGACGTGGGTACAGATTGGAGTAGGCTTTTAGTGCTGTAATTTCTTAAGGCCATACCAGCGCTAAATAGCTACTAAATTTGCTGTTGGTAAGTTTTACCAAACCAAATAAAAATGCAGCGCCGTACCAAGCGTAATGGCTAAACCAATGTAGTGGTTTTCAATAAACGCGGTGAAACAACCCTCACGCTGACGGCGTTTAATAAGCTGATATTGGCGCACGCATAGCAAAGCGGAAAACAGCACGGCTGTATAGTAAGGCCAGGTAGCATTAATTGTGCAGCCTATACACCACAATATTATTAGCGCGCAGGCCTGCAACAACATCACAATTAGCACGTCGTTTTTACCGAACAATATAGCGGTAGACTTAACGCCTATTTGCAAATCGTCGTCGCGGTCTACCATGGCGTACATGGTGTCGTACGCGACTGTCCATAGTAAGTTAGCAATGAACAACCACCAAGCGTACGTTGGTACAGTTTCTTGCACGGCCATAAAAGCCATAGGTATGGACCAGCCAAACGCTGCGCCTAATACTACCTGCGGCAAGTGCGTATAGCGCTTCATGAAGGGATAGCTTGCTGCAAGCATAAGCGCGACGACAGATAACGCGATAGTTTGCCAGTTAAGAAACAGCACTAAGATAAATGCGATTACGATAAGTGCGCCAAATAACTGTAGCGCTTGTTTTGGTGTAGCTTCTCCTGTTGCCAGCAGGCGCTGTGTAGTGCGTTTTACGCGCCCGTCTACGTTTCTATCAGCATAGTCATTTATAACGCACCCTGCAGAGCGCATAACAACCACACCGGCTACAAAAATTACGGTTATCTCCAATGGCGGTAAACCTTGGGCAGCCATCAATAGTGCCCACAGCGTTGGCCATAGTAGCAAGTAAATACCTACGGGTTTGTCTAGGCGCATAAGTTGCGCGTATGCCTTCCAATTGTGCTTCATAACTGTTTTTCGCTTTCTACTTTACTTGTGACACTTTCGCCATACGCAGGAGATGCAGGAAGAAAAACTTCTGCCACTATCATGCTGTAATTATCTAACGTAAACAACGAACGCCTTCCCCACAAGGTTTGGTTGCCGCCCATACCAAATTGAGAGGCGGGCATAGTACATAATTGAAATGCTGACCGTGTAAACCTAGTGTCGTTAAACAATCTTTTACCTAAAGGCTCTCGACCCAGACCTGAAAGCTCACTATCTACAAACGCTTGAGGAATAATAGAACGGGCAAACACCCACTGCTGATGATCGCCACATAGCAAAATTTCTCGGGCTTGATAGCTGGTTTCACCGTTAGCGTGTAGTAACGATAGTTCGTTATCGTGGGGTATTTGCGTATGCTGGCCTAGTAGCTCTAAAGAGAAGTGATTACTTAAAGACTGCACCCGCTCAGTTAAAGAACCGGTATCAAGCAGCCAGTTTTTCAGCTGCGCATTAGGAATTGTGATGCCAGAAGGTGCTTGCCAGTTAACCGCCAAACCCACTGGAAAAGTGGCATTAAAACTCACACGAAAAGCCCGAATAATAAATCTGTGAGTATGATAACACGTCGTGTTTAAATATTTTCACTCGGTTAAACTTTTGCAGTAGTGTGTTTAATCAGAGTTTTGCTACACTACTCAGTGAATTTATTACTTTGGTGTTTCGGACTTCACTATGCTTAAGCCTTTAGTTTTACGTGTATTTGCGCTTAGCTTCTTTCTTTTTGGTGGAAACTTGGCAGTGGCTCAAGATAACGCCAATTATGCCTATTTAGGTTTAGAACCAGAAATTGTTACCAACTACATTAGCGATAGCGCTCAAAAATTAGGTTACGTACGGGTATCGGTTGAGCTAATGATTCACGATGTGAACGAGCTTGAAATTGCGGAACACCACATGCCATTACTGCGCTCTACCGCCATTGAAATATTTGGCCAACAGCCAGCAGAAAAAGTGAAGTCGCTTACCGGGCGCGAAGATATTCGCCGCGCCATTCTTAAAGCCCTTCAAGAGCATATGCAACAAGAAACCGGTGGTGAAGTTATAAAGAACGTTATCTTTACCAAGTACTTGTATCAGGGCGGCTAGTGCGCTGAGTAACGGGTAAGTAAAAATAGAAAGCGAGCCGGTGTAATGCGCTCGCTTTTTAGTATGAATGGTTCAATGATGTGCTATTAGGCATCCGGCTCTCATTAGAGAGTTTGGTAATTAACGCTTGCCCGAGCCAAGGCTTAATGTTGCCGCCAATAGGCAACCCGAAATCAGTCCTGCGGTATGCGCCGCGTTCGCCATGTTTACCCATAAGATATCGGCATAACCGAGCACCAGCCACACCAGCATAAACCCCACAATAGAGTTAGGTAGCGACAAGCCCCAGCTTGGGCGTAGCCACCCTAACCACCACACAAACCCCATTACAGCGTAAACCACGCCTGACAAGCCGCCAAATAGATACAAGTTACCCTGCACCGGTTCGCTAAAAATAGCCTGAGCCGCATTGGATATAGTTGCCGATACGATAAACACAATGAGCAACATGCTCATGCCAAGGGTCCGTTCAATTTTGGCCCCTAGCATGGCCCACCAAAGCAGGTTAAATATGATGTGTAATGCCGAAAAGTGTATGAACGCCGGACCGAGTAAACGCCACCATTCTTGATTTTGTGCCAAAACAGAAAACGGCTGCATAAGTAAATGCTGGGCAATAGGCGCGAACATGCCAAGTAACGACAAGCCATACACCGCTACGCACAGTATAAACACCACTGACGTGAAAGGCGCTTTGACCGCATCGGTAATAATATTGCCCATAGAAAAGCCGCTGCCTGAGGGCGCAAGCTGCACATTCTTACCGCTGTCCCACGCAGCCTGCTGATACTTAGGGTGAGTAGGATTCGCTAAGAAGTCTTCCGCTATGATTTTTGCGCGGTCGATATGCGCATCTTCGTTAAGTACTACCACGAATTCTTTATCGCTTTGAACAACGTTGGCCGTAATGTTCTGACTGGTTAAGTAGTTAGCGAGAAGGTGCGCTGGACTTTGTTGATTAAACGCAATTAAAGGATGACCCATAGGCTTTTTGTTACCCCGAAAGCAGAAAATAGATAAACGCAATGTTACGTATAATGTGGGTGCGGTGCGTAACACCTTTATACTGGAATGTATTAGTTCTGCAAAGCATAAAACAAAGGTGCACCGTGTGCACCTTTGTTATGTTCTTACGTCACATCCTGCATGATGTAACTTATGCCGTTACCACCGGATTCGCCAGTCGCCACGCTTCGAAACCACCGTCCATACTATAAACGCTTTCAAAGCCCTGCTGTGCGATCACTTGTGCTGCCTGTTGGCTACTAACGCCGTGGTAACACACTACAACCACTGGGATGTCTTTGGGCGTTTGTTCGATAAACGCGGCAAAGTTGTCATTGTTTAACGGTGCCGCGTTCGGCATGTGTCCATTAGCGAACGATTGAGGATCGCGTATGTCCACAATGGTTACGTCGCCTTGAAAGTTAGCAACGTCGTTGACGCTAATGTGTGAAAATGTTGTCATTATTGCCAGTCCAGAATAACTTTACCTGAGTGTCCTGACCCCATGGTATCAAACCCTTTCTGAAAGTCATCAATAGAAAAGGTATGTGTGATGATAGGCGACAGGTCTAAACCGCTTTGCAGCAAACTCGCCATTTTGTACCAGGTTTCAAACATTTCACGGCCGTAAATACCTTTTATTACCAAGCCCTTGAAAATAACTTGGTTCCAGTCGACTGCCACATCCTGTGGCGGTATACCTAGCATGGCTATTTTGCCGCCGTGGTTCATTTTGTTCAGCATGTCTCTGAAGGCTACCGGCACGCCCGACATTTCTAGGCCTACATCAAAGCCTTCTGACATGCCCAGCTCATCCATAACGTCTTGTAGGTTTTCTTTACTGACATCAACAGTGCGAGTAGCACCCATTTTTTTAGCAAGCTCAAGGCGATAAGGGTTGATATCGGTAACCACAACATGACGCGCACCAACGTGCTTGGCGACCGCAGCCGCCATAATGCCGATAGGTCCTGCACCTGTGATAAGTACGTCTTCGCCTACTAAGTCGAAACTTAGCGCGGTATGAACAGCATTACCAAATGGGTCAAATATGGACGCTAGGTCGTCGCTGATATTGTCTGGAATTTTAAACGCGTTGAAGGCAGGAATAACTAAATATTCGGCAAAGGCCCCCGGGCGGTTTACACCCACACCTTCGGTGTTGCGGCACAAATGTACGCGGCCAGCACGGCAGTTTCGGCAATGACCACAGGTAATATGACCTTCACCGGACACACGGTCACCTACTTCGAAGCCTTTTACTTCTTGCCCCATACCCACTACTTCGCCTACGTATTCGTGACCGACGACCATAGGCACGGGAATGGTGTTTTGTGACCATTCATCCCAGTTGTAGATATGCATATCGGTACCGCAAATAGCGGTTTTGCGAATCTTAATCAGCAGGTCGTTGTGCCCGACTTCCGGCTTTGGCGTGTCTTGCAGCCAAATGCCTTTTTCCGCCTTCGCTTTTACTAGCGATTTCATGAAATTACTCCCATTTCACGGCCTACTTCGATAAATGCATCTATGGCTTTATCAACGTGTTCAAGGCTGTGACCTGCCGACATTTGCGTACGAATTCGGGCTTGGCCTTTTGGCACTACAGGGTATGAGAAGCCGATAACGTAAATGCCTTTTTCCAGCAGTTTGTCAGCCATTTCACTGGCTAAGCGAGCGTCGCCTAGCATGACAGGAATGATAGCGTGATCTTTACCCGCAAGGGTGAAACCCGCTTCTTCCATGCGCTTGCGGAAGTGGTTTGCGTTACGCCATAGGTTTGCGCGTAGCTCATCGCCTTCTTTCATCATTTCAAACACCTTAAGTGACGCTGAAACAATAGGTGGCGCAACTGAGTTAGAGAAAAGATAAGGGCGCGAACGCTGACGCAGCCATTCCACTACTTCTTTTTTACCTGACGTATAGCCACCAGACGCACCGCCAAGGGCTTTACCTAAAGTACCGGTGATAATGTCTACACGGCCCATTACGCCGCAGTATTCGTGACTGCCTTTGCCGTTTTCGCCAAGAAAGCCTGTCGCATGACAGTCATCGACCATTACCATAGCGTCGTATTTGTCGGCTAAATCGCAAATAGAAGCGAGGTCGGCAATAACGCCGTCCATTGAAAAAACACCGTCAGTGGCAATGATTTTGAAGCGCGCGCCATCGGCATTGGCCTGCTTGAGCTGCTCTTCTAGCGCCGCCATGTCGTTATTCGCGTAGCGGTAGCGTTTAGCTTTACACAAGCGTACGCCGTCAATGATACTGGCGTGGTTAAGCGCGTCAGAGATGATGGCATCTTCTGGGCCAAGTAGCGTTTCAAACAAGCCCCCGTTGGCGTCGAAGCACGACGGGTAAAGAATGGTATCTTCTGTACCTAAAAAGTCGCTGATTGAGGTTTCTAGCTGCTTGTGAATGTCTTGAGTACCGCAGATGAAACGTACAGATGCTACACCAAAACCATGGCTATCTAGGCCGTTTTTCGCTGCTTCAATTAAGCTTTCGTTATTTGCTAGACCAAGGTAGTTGTTCGCACAAAAATTAATGACGTGTTCGCCGCCAGCAACGCCAATATCAGCTTGCTGTTGTGAGGTAATTACACGCTCTTTTTTGTACAAACCATCTTCTTTCGTGGCTTCAATTTGCGATTGCAAGTGAGAAATAAACGCCGCAGACATGCCATTCTCCGAATATAGGTATAAAACCCGTAGTTTAATGAAAGCGCATTAAAGGGTACACACCCTTGCGCTGTATTTAATGGGTTTGTCGACCAAGTTTGTAAATTATTCAGCACACTTGCGCGAACAGGGTTTACGGGCAAGGTGTTAACGCATAGCTAGGTGAAGTCTTTCCAGAAGTTATATTCCACTTTGTCATTTAACACGTCCCAAATATTGGCTTCTGAAATGGGCTTACTTATAAGGTAGCCTTGTCCGATATGACAGTCGAAATGACACAGCAGTTCGTATTGCTCACTGGTCTCTATGCCTTCGGCTACCACCTGCATTCCCATGTTGCACACCATGGAAATGGTGGAATGAACTATGTTCCTGTCGTCGGCACTGCTAGCAATATTCGCAACAAACGAGCGATCAATTTTAATATAGTCAGCCGGTAGCGATTTTAAATAGCTAAGCGAGGAATAACCGGTTCCGAAGTCATCAATGGCCAGCATACACCCCATTTCTCGAATGGTTCTCATGATGCTCGTTGCACGTTTAATGTCGGACACCAGCACCGTTTCGGTAAGCTCTAGGCAAACTTGGTTGGGCGCTATATCGTTTTTAATGATTTGCTGTTGTAAAAACTCAGGCAAAGTGGGGGCTAAAAACTGCCCGGCTGAGAGATTAATAGCAATCTTAATATCGGGATAACCACTGTTTTTAAAATCGCGAACTATGCGAGTAGAGCGTGCTATCACCCAATAGTCTAGCTCTAGCATAAAAGACGTATTTTCAAGCAGCGGTATAAACTGAGCTGGTGAAATGTGCCCTTTTTTAGGGTGATACCAACGCAGTAACGCTTCAAACCCTATCAGCTTCCCAGTGTGCATTTCGATTTGTGGCTGAAGAGCCAAGCTGAATTGGTTATCCCTCAACGCTTCGCGCGCCTCAGACTCCAACTCAACTTTTTGCATCACTTTTAAGTTCATTGTGGCATCGTAGACCTTAAACGCAGCGCCTTTTTTGGCTTTCGCTTCATACATGGCGATATCTGCATGACGTAACAGTTCTACCGGTGTTGCACGCGAGTGACTAGTGATAGCAATACCGATACTGATAGACACATAAAATGTCACGCCATCCACAATGATTGGATCTATGAATTCATCGATAATTTTTTGTGCGACTTTATCGACGTGCTGTTTACTTTCTATGTTTGATAGCAATATAACGAACTCATCACCGCCGAAACGCGACGCGATATCAGAATCTCTAATGGGACGAGAAATACGCATGGCTGCCGCTTTTAATAATTTATCGCCCACATCGTGGCCGTGGCTGTCGTTAACTTTTTTGAAGTCATCTAAGTCCATGAACATTAACGCCACTAACCTGTCATCGCGGATAGAGCTGGCCAACTGCTTTTCAATTTGAAAAGTCAGCATATTTCGATTGGGCAGGCCAGTAAGCACGTCAAACATAGCCATCTTTTCAAGCTTGGCGGTATTTATTGCTATTTGACCGTCAAAGTTTTCAAGCTGACGAGCTAGGTTATTCGCCGCCTCTTCTACGACATCGAGTTCATCAGTAAGTCTAAAACTAGGCGATTTTCTGCGTTTTGCTGCAATCGTATAGAACTCTTTAAATTTATGCTCCGCCAGCATTGGTAAGCGTTCACTTACATTTAATAACCTGATTCGGTACTGATTTAGAAATACGTAAAGCAGTGACGAGAACAGCAGGAATAACCCAATGGCACTTGAAATAACCACATATTGATATTGCTCGTTTTGTCGTACCATAGCCGATACATCTTGCACTATCAGCAAGTAAGGATGATCGCCAGAGGCATGGTCAAAGGGCAATAAGCTTACAAGCAGTTGCTGGTTATCAAGCACTACATTTAAGCCTTTTATCACTAAATCATCGATACGCCATTGCTCTGGCAAGACATCAAAAAGCGATTGCAGATACTGTCGATTTGCCGCAGATACTTGGCTAGCTACAGCAAGTTTTGTTTTCCCTGCCGGCATTTTTTTAGCTTGGACAATGGCAACTTTATGCACATCTGTGGCGCGGCTGAACAAATACAAAAGCTCACGCATTGATGTGGAAACTACAATGATAGGAATTGTGTCGCTGTCCGCCATAACAGGAATGGAGATATAGTGTGTACATACATTGTCACAAACCAATAGCGAGCGACTTTCAAACGTTGCTCGTGTTGTATCGACAAGCCGTTCAATTGTGTTGTCTATTGGACGATTTGGTGTGCCTACCACGCCAAACTCATCGAATAATAAAAGCGACTCTACTTGAAAGTTGAGGGTTAAATACTCGCTTAAATCACTCAACGACTGCTGCAGTTCGTTTAGGTTATTGGAATAGGTGCCTTTTTTACGACTAATAACATCAATAAGCGTGATCATACGCCCGTGAAGAATATCTTCGAAAAGCTGAACCCGTCGCTGATTGCTGATTTGGCTTTCCCGCTGCTCGAGCAACACCCGAGCTTCGGACTCTTGGATCAGCACTGTCGAAATGACAATAGCAACGGTTAATACCATCGCCAATAAAATAAGGATGGTTTTGGTGGTAAAAGATACCTGGACCTTCATTTTTTACCCTTAGAACCAGTACATCAGCTGCAGTGACCACATTTCCCAATATTTGTCTGCATGAGATACCACGTCCCGATTTAACAAACTGACCACGCGAGTTGCCCCTTCTACCCAGTGATATTCGCCCTGTAATCGCCATTTTGGCGCGATATCCCATCGCAAGCCTATGGTGTAGGTGTCTTGGTAGCCAAAATAGGCTGGGATCGTTCCACCTGACAGTGCTTCTAACTGTTTGCCCTGTCTGTCTGATACGTCGTTGACGTAGGTATCAAAGCCAATAAGACCACTTAGGTCGTTATTAAATAGATACCTAAACTGTACAAAGCCTCCCTCGCCGCGTCGCTTCTCGGCAAAGTCGGGGGCAAATAGCCCTTTACTGTCTTGGATTTCTCGTAAAACCTCAGCGGACACCTCCCAGTTTTCAGCAAAATACTGCGCAGACAACATTAAACGCTCGATATTCGCCTCGCCAGAAAGACGGTTGTCATTTAATGAAGGCGTATAGCGAAAATCTGAGTTAAGCCAGCTAGCCCCTACTTTCCAGGTGAGTGATGAGGGCTGTAAAAACACGCTCGCTTGGTGCACAAAGTCTTGTTTTATTTTGCCGTTTGCATCGCTCCCTAAAAGAAAGTCTCGCTGGGTGTCGTTGATATGAGAGCGGCCATAGCTCCAGTTTAGATCCCAATTGTAGTGAGAACCTAGGTGAGAAAAGTTTGCTTGGATGCCGTTACTGCCCAAGGCCACGTCGCGAAAACCATCGAAATAAACCGATTGAGGAAGCACCGACGTATAGCGCGTTTGAGGCACATCACGGGTTACTGAGTACAACCAATGCTTGTTTTTATAGCGACCTATATGAATTTGCCCACGCCAATTTTCCGATAAATCCGGTAACTTCCAGTCGACAAATAGATAATCTAGGCGCGCACCTTGTTCAAAGCGATTACCACCGTCGAGATAATTGATTTGCCCGGCAATAGATACATTTTTAGCTAGTTGATAATAGCCATTTAGGCCGATTTCGGTAAGCTCACCCGTTATTTTATCATCGTCAGTAATAAAGCTACTGCCTTTCGACTGCGTCACGCCTTGCGCAACATAGCCGTGCCATGAGAAGTCAGAGTGGGAGGCTGCGGCGCATGAACTCATTAACCAAAGCGCAAAAGTAATGGTCTTTTTCATTTTAAATCTACCTCTACGCGTCGTAGCTTCACAATATCAGTACGCTCTACATAACCAATTGCACCGGTGGTATTTTCCAATGCGTCAATCAACGCTTGATACGAGGTTACCCTAACAGGCGTGAGGCCCTGTCCAGAGTAGGTTATTTGATCCCACAGACGAGACAATTGATAGGGAAACATTTGGAGTATATCGCGACAAAACTGTTTATGCAGTTCGTCTCTGTCTTGCAGAACAAATACGGTAATTTTTGTGCCGTCGCTCCAATACTGTCTTTGCCCAGTAAAAATCTGACGAAGCTCAGAGCGGCTAAGCTCTGCTACCATCACACTTTCGTTCACCATGACATTAAGTTCTGAAGCCTTTACTTTATGCCCTGCCATAATAGGCCCTGCCAATACTAGCAGTACAAGTGTAAGGCGGTTATAAGCAAGAACTTTGGATAGCCATCGCAAAGCGGGCTTTTTCATTCAGTAACGACTCCCTGTTGTTTCGGAGGTTCACTTAGCAACGCTAAGTGTAGATAATAATTGGTTGTTTTACCTTACAGTAAAATAAATTAAGCGATAAATGGTTCAACTTTTTGCTTTACCATCTCCACAGATATTTTTTCCATTAACTCGCTACCTTTGGCCCGTGTTCCCCATGGCAGGGCTTTCCAAGGCTTTCCTTTTTGCACTTCGATACACTCATCGTAGACTGACACCACCCTTTCAAGGTTGTGATAAGGCCCTGTTCGCCGTGGGTTAGAGTGTGCATAAAGCCCAATAACCGGTGTTCCTACCGTGGTTGCCATGTGGGCCGGCCCTGTATCTGGCGCAATCACCAAGTGAGCATGCTTTAACAACATGAGTAGCTGATGAAGTGACGTTTTCCCAGTGAAGTCTTTCACCGGATGTTTGACCTCTGCTTTAATCGCATCGGCGGTTTTGCGATCTAATTCACCCGGGCCGCCGCATAGTATCACGTTGACGCCAGACTCTTGGATATAGTCAGCAATACTGGCGTATCGCTGCGGTAACCAATTTCTTTCCGCCTTACTGGCCGCTGGTGAAATAACCACATATTTTCCAAGCGCCTTTGCTTGTTCCTCTGCCCACCGCGCATCTTCAGGGGTGACAGGAATATTCCACGTTAACGTGTCAGATTTGGGTACACCCAGTGCATCGGCAAAATCCATGAAACCTTCAAGCACATGTGCGTGCTTTGTCGCAGCAACCCGTTTGTTGGCAAATAGCCAATGCAGCTCTTTACTGCGCGACCAGTCAAACCCAATGCGCTGCTTTGCTTTAATAACGCGCGAGGCCATATTAGCCCGAAGCGCCACCTGCATCATAAGTAACGCGTCGAAGGTTTCACCTGCCACAGCCGCTTTTAGCGATTCAACAGCAGCTTTGCCCTGTGATTTATCGAAAATAATAAACCGCACGTTTGGCATCAGCTTAACGAGCTGATACTCCACTTTTCCGATTACCCATGTAATTTCAGCATCGCGCCACTGTGATTGAATTCGAGTTACCATGGCAACGGCGTGACACACATCACCTATGGCTGATAAGCGCATTAAACAAATCTTTTTTCCCACAGAAGCTCTATCGTTGCTGAAAAACCAAAATAAATCATTAGAATGTGAAATTTACCATAAGTTGTGGGCAACATGGCGACAATACGACGAGACATAGGTGCTGGGCACCATTTTATTTTCGACGACACCTTGGTCAAACAGCCCCACGCGGAAATGTTTAACCCCGAGTTTTGGCAACAGCAAAACAAAATAACAGGTCAAGCGAAAGGACGTGGTACAACCATTTTCATTGAGCATGAAAACCAGCGCTGGGTTTTGCGCCATTTCATGCGTGGCGGCCTAGTTGGAAAGATACTTAGCGACCAATATTTGTTTTTAGGTGTTGAACGTTCACGCCCATTCGAAGAGTTTAGGCTACTTGAACACATGCAATCGCAAGGTTTGCGCGTGCCTGTGCCGGTTGCTGCACGTATTCATCGCAGAGGCCTCATTTATCGGGGCGACCTTATTACCCTAAACATTCCTGACAGCCAAGACCTACACCATGTACTGTGTAACCAGCCTTTGTCTGAAGAAGCGTGGCACAAAGTAGGCCATGCACTTGCTGCTATGCATAATTGCCAAGTTTATCACCACGATGCAAACGTACGAAATATCATGATTGATAGTGATAAAGAGATTTGGCTTATCGATTTTGACCGTTGTTCAAAGCGCCAAGGGGATAGCTGGAAGCAAAGTAACCTTGACCGCTTATTGCGCTCGCTACACAAAGAGAAAGCGAAAAACCCCGTGTTTCATTGGGAAGAAAAGCATTGGGCTTGGTGCATGGACGGCTATCGAAATGCAGTTTCTCGATAGTGGCACACGGGAAGCCTTTGGCAGCCCGCTCTACTTTCGTCATTATTGTGGTACATTAACCTTTGTTGAACACATAAACCCTCTACAACGATAAGATTCGACTTTATGCACACACGAGCACTTTACCCTGGTACTTTCGACCCTATAACAAATGGTCATGCAGACCTTATTGAACGCGCATCTCAGTTATTTTCTCATGTGATTGTTGCTATTGCTTCAAACCCGAGTAAGAAGCCACTATTTACGTTGGAAGAACGGGTAGAAATGATTAAGAAGGTAACGGCAGATTTACCTAATGTCGAAGTTGTGGGTTTTACAGGCCTGTTGGCTGATTTCGCCGATGAGCAAAATGCGACTATTTTGATTCGAGGCCTGCGTGCAGTATCGGACTTTGAATATGAATTTCAATTGGCCAACATGAACCGTCGCTTGAACCCAAAATTAGAAAGCGTGTTCCTCACCCCTGCTGAAGAAAACTCGTTTATTTCTTCAACGCTAGTAAAAGAAGTGGCCCTTCATCGCGGCGCGGTAAGCGGTTTCTGCCACCCTGTAGTAGAGCAAGCGTTAAGAGACAGGTTAGGTAAGAAAAACTAAATGCCTGTAACAGGCATTTATCGGTATTAACGTTGGCAGCGAGTACAAAAGAAGGTATTGCGCTGCCCGATTACTTTGCTTTCTATCGCCTTACCACACGCCTCGCATGGCTCTCCTTTTCGGCCATAGACATTAAGGTGTTGGGCGAAATAGCCAGGCTTGCCATCTGTTTGCGCAAAATCTTTTAACGTAGTGCCGCCCTGTTCAATGGCTTTTGCCAACACTTGCTTTATTGTAGCGGTTAACGACTTGTAGCGGGCTGCACTGATATTACCGGCGGCACGCCTTGGATCGATACCCGCTAAAAATAGCGCTTCGTTTGCATAGATATTTCCAACCCCCACCACAATAGCATTATCCATAATGAAGTTTTTCACTGGGCCTTTGCGGTTGCGTGACAGGGTAAATAAGCGCGTATCGTCAAAATCGTCTGTAAGGGGCTCAGGCCCAAGATTATCAAGCATGGGAATGTGTGTATCTGGCGCTTGATACAGCACGGCACCGAAGCGTCTAGGGTCGTTAAAGCGCAGACATTTACCCGTGCTAAGCACAATGTCCACATGGTCGTGCTTAATCACTGGGGTAGAAGCGTCGATAACCCGTAGTTTACCCGACATGCCCAAGTGTAAAATTAGCGTACCCTGCGCTGTCTCAATCAATAGATATTTAGCGCGGCGCTTTACGGCCGTGACCTTTTGCCCCTCAACCTTGGCCACCTCTTGTGGAATAGGCCAACGCATTCTTCGCTCGCGAACCACAACACGGGTAATCGTGTTGCCAATAAGATGTGGTGAGACGCCCAAACGGCTTACTTCAACTTCGGGTAATTCAGGCATTTACAATGTCCAAGGTAATAAATTATCGATATCTGTATTAGTTAATGTGTACCAGTTATTTTCGAATTTGATCACGGTAGGTCTGGTATTTGGGTAGATAGCGTAAACCAGCCCGTTGCTGTTACCCGCCAGCCAAGCAACCACAATGTAGGGCTGTGTCTGGCTAAGATCGGCCGGCACCTTTGTGACCGGGTTAAGTACACCACGCTGCCAATGAGAAAACTGCACGTCAGGTGTAATGGCAAGGCTTTCGGTATGCCCTTTCTGACGCCACTGTTGCCCTATGCGCTCTAAGCTATGTCCATCGTGCTCAATTTTTAACACATAAGCATTTTCGGGTAGCAAACTGCGGGTTTCCACAACGTTTTTTTGTGGACGTAAGCTATCTAAATTAAACAATGCAATCATGACAAGCATAGCTATGATGACCACGTTATTCATTGCTCGCTGTGAAATTCTAGCCACGTATTATACCCGCGAAATATGAACCCAAAGATAATGCAATATAGTAATACCTCATTCGTGCATTAGCTAATTCAATTCAATAAAAGGCTATAGGCGTTAAGTAATACACTGACTTACCGTACTGCGATCGTTGAAAAACGTGGGATCATTCATGTATGGCTAGGTGGATCGCGCTAGATCAAAGTCTACGCTTGGGAAGGTAAAAGTATCAAAAAGCAAAAAACCCAGCAAAGGCTGGGTTTTCGTGGAGACAAAAGCAAGCTAATTACTTGATTTTGGCCTCTTTGAACATAACGTGCTTACGCACAACGGGATCATACTTTTTGATCTCCATTTTGCCAGGCATGTTACGCTTGTTTTTATCAGTGGTGTAGAAGAAACCTGTACCTGCTGAAGAAACTAGTTTAATTTTATCACGCATTGTCGGCTTCCTTAGATTTTCTCACCACGGGCACGGATATCAGTTAGTACTGAATCGATACCTTTTTTATCGATGATACGCATGCCTTTAGCAGACAAACGTAGTTTAACAAAACGGCTTTCGCTCTCAACCCAAAAACGGTGTGTTTGAAGGTTTGGTAAAAAGCGACGACGAGTCGCATTTCGTGCGTGTGAACGGTTATTACCAACCGTTGGACGCTTACCTGTTACTTGGCATACTCTTGACATTGTATTTGTCTCCAGAACAACGATAACTGTCGCGTCAGTTAATCCCAAGCGCTCAAACAGTGGTTGGGTCAAATGACGTATTACTATAAATTAGAGGGCGCATTTTATACAGCAAAGGCAGGATCATTTCAATAAGAAAGTACAAAAAGGTTACTTTTACGTACTATTTTTGCGCAAAATACCACCACCCCTCTTTTTTTGCGTGCTGTATTGTACTTTTCCTTTCGCATTTAGGCTATGAATAAATACGCTATTTGAATTTATATTTTAGCGTGGCGGTGCCCAGAAAAAACTAAAAAAACGCCACATGAAGTGGCGTTTATTTCGTTAGTCGTAAAAAGGCGACCTTGTTTCTGTTAAATCAATTAAACGAGATGGCCTGCGAAGCATTTGCCCACCATCACGTGAAATAGGTACCCAAGGGAATAGACCACGGCCTTTCGACGGCTCCAATAGGAACAAGTCGGTAGGAATGGAAATATAGAAACCTTTGGTGAAACTGCCTTCGCCATACTCTTCTGAAGATACATCGGTAAATGCCGCATACGCACCCACGATAATGCCGCTGTCAAAGCGCTTGGCATAGTCGATATTAACGCCTTTGTCTTTCGCCAAAAATTGACCTGCGCTTACCGTAATTTGCGTATCATCAAGAAATTCCGGCTGCCAATACACACTGGCGTGACCGGTTATGGCGTCGTAATCTTCTAACCCTGTTTGGCTATAAGGGTCACGCTGTTTCACGTAATTGATATCTATACCATAGGCGACATTGCTATCTACAGGGCGATAGAGCACTTCGCCCCCCACACCTGCGAACATCGTTTCTAGGTAACCTGCATACGCCTGGAAATACGTATCTTCAGCAACATTGTCTTTGTAATGTAAAAATGCCGTGTCTAACCACACATCGTTTTCAGATACATACTCACGTACTCGGGTACGTACACGCGGTAAGGATACGTCTTCACCGTCTACCAAGTAATTAAACTTATCGAAGTTATCAAGTAGCGTTACTCGCGCGCTACTCATAACCGAGAAGTTTTCATTAAACGCATAGCCGCCGTTTAGCAACAACCCGGTTTGATACAAATAGAAATCTTCGGGGTTACCGAACGACTGGGTGAAGAAGAAATCGGCGCTGTAAAAAAGCCCTGACGTATTTTCAGGGTCATACGCTTCCAATACCTCTTTAGAAGGCGACGTTCTTACGTAGGTTTCGGTTATGTCGGCATCTACTGACTCATAGCGCGCGGCAGAGATAAATGCTTCGGCATCTATTTGCGTGTCGACCATTGGCAGGCCGCCGCGGTTATCTACCATGTGATAAGTTTTTACGCTATCAGGCAGTTCTGATGCAGCGACGCGACCTACTCGCTCAATTGCTTCATCTTGATCGCGATATTTAACCTGCGTTCCGTAGAAAGTCGCACTGTCTTCTTTAATTTCGGCATCGGACAAGATAAAACCGCCCGAGTTGTACAAATCGTTATAGAGTCGAGACTTATTCACGTCTTTAACATCAGAAGGGGCGTTTCTACCCATCAGGTTTCGCGGGTCGTCGTCAAACTTGATTTGCGATGCCGTATTCATGTTGAATCGATAGGTAACACCAAAGCCGATGGTATTGCCTCGCTGATAGTTTAGCGAGAAGTCAAAATCTTTGTAGCGGTAAACCGCGCCCACATTCCAGCGTGAGTCTTGCTCTAGTCGCCCAGCTCTGTCACGAGAGTAATCATTACCTTCGAACTCCAGCTTTAAAGTTAGTGGCTCCCAAGGCGTTTGGTACTCTACGCCACCAAAGAACGCTGTAGTACCTTTAAAAAACTGGTCGTAATCGACTTTACCACCACGGCCTGAGAATCCGCCAGGGCGTTCACAGAAGCTATCTTTAACCTCACAAAATGGGTTAGTGATATCGTCGGCGGTTCCTAAATAACCCCAGCCAACACCTAAGTGAAAGTCAAACGGGCCTACCGATTTACTGGCATTTACGTATTCACTTTCAAAAAAGCCAGTACCGCCGAAATCTCTAAAGCCCACGCTAATGTCGGGTAAATAGTAGCTTTCTTCCCACAGCCTAAATTTGACATCTAAACCTTTATCTTTAAGGGTTTGATCGCCACTGAACGAATCAACTTGGCTATATAATCGCGTACGCACGTCGGTATAGCGCGCTGTTGCTTCCATCCAGTCGTACAGCTGAATATTGACCGACCAAAAACGGTATTCGCCATTGTCGGTATAGTTAATGGCCATGCCGCCTTCTTCACGCATACGTGCGGTAGGCGTTTGAATAAGACCGTTCCCCCCCTGCACCATTTGAGATGGCGTAACGCGAAGTTGCGTATCGGCGAGCGTGGTAGAAGAAAGTGCGCTTCCAATTACAAGCGCAAGTGTTGTTTTCTTAGAAAGTAGTGGCGCACTCATTGAGGTAAAACCCTATGTACTGCTAACGCGGCAACGCGCTCATTAAGTTGCTTTAGTTTGTCGCTGAAAAGCTCTGAAGAAATAGGCACGTAAACCTGACTGCCTGGCATAAGCTGAGCAAAGTCTAAATTCCAGTAAGCAATACCTTTCTCTTCAATGTTGCCTCTTGGATCAATCACATAGACATGGCTTCTGTCTGCATCTACTGCCTTTTTAACAGTGTGTACTGCGGTATAGACCGAGGTATCGCTTTGATGCTTATAGGCGCCTGGTTTTACTACAGCGCCAGAGAAATGCACCACATTCGGTCTGCCGTTTAAGCGAATCCAATACTTACCCGGTTGAAACATAGGGTTGTCTTCAAAGAACAGTCTGGCCCGGTTGTAGGAAATGGGCATGTCGATACGGGTTGACACTGTCCATGACGCCACTTGCTCGTATAAATTCTGTAACGCAACGTGAGTTTCAGAGTCTTTATCAAACTGTGTGAGAAGCGTTCTAATTTGGGACAACGCGATTTCTTTTTCGCGCTCGGCTTTAGGGTTAGTTAAGTCAAACGCAGATGCACTAGGCCAGTACCAGTCGCCGTTATCAGCAACGATAGACAGCGCACTCGACAGTCTTATTGGTCTATCAAACTGATACGTTTGCTTGTTAATCATAATGCTAACGGTATCTTCGTCAGCCAATAGCGACCCCGATATAGTGATACTCAATACCGCAATAAGCGTAGAGATAAACTTCATTATTGCGTCGCTCCTTGCTTGTTCATTTCACGCACAATTCGACTTAGGTAGACCATATCGTATACGTCTCCCTCTGGACTAAATTGCTGCTTAGAGGCCAACAACTCTTTGGAGTACTTATGCAAAAAGTAGGTATTTTCCCACGATAGCCCCACGTCGATAAAAGGGGTGTATTCTGAAAATGATACGCGCTCAACAACCTTAATTACAGGCACAGAGTACCCAAGGTATTCGCGAGTTTCCTCACCCTCAATTCGCCATGACGAGTCTACAGGTATGCCATAACCGATAGTTGCGATATCGACCTTGCGCTTCCAGTTAAATGGCAAAACATTATTCGTTGCCAGTGGATTGTGCTGTAAGTTGCCGGTGTAGTAGATGTCGCTGTCTAAGCCTTCTGTTTTAACGATGATACCGTGGTGCATTGTGAAGATAACTTTATCACCTGATACCCATTTGTATTTGTCGCCGTCGATGTACGCCAAAGCTAAAGATGCTCCGTCGCGCTCACCGGCTTTTATCTGCATAAGATCGGCTTTACTGGCAGCAATTTCTTCAACAGTATAAGTAACGGTTCTGTCTTTTAAAGCGAGTTTGAGCGTATTGTAATAGGCGAGTGTTGTAGTGGAACACCCAGAAAGAGAAAGGCAAATAAAGCCTAGAATGGCCGATAGAATGTGTAGTTTCATTAAGGTACGCCGACTAAAACTAAAAACAAATTATTTTGCGATACAAATAAAAAAAGCCGCTAATAAAAGCGGCTTTTTCGAATACTCTTAAATTTACTGTACGGTCGGCGCGTAAGTAAATGTAACAGGCACAGTAATTGTTTTAGTTACAGTGCTTGTACCAGAAGTAGTTACGGTAACAGTATTAGTTGTACCAACACATACGCCGTCTACTAGTGGATCGTCGCCTTCACAAGTAGGTTGACCTGGAGTAGTACCACCATTTCCTGGCGCGTCTGCCGAGTTATTGTTAGCAACACCAGCGATAATACCAGCAGCAACAACACCAGTAGCGATTAGTCCACCGCTTACTGCGCCCGCACCACCTGCACCAGCACCACCTTCGCCATCTTGTGCGTTAACACCTGCTGCCATAGTGGCAGCTGCAAACAATGCAATAATTGACTTCTTCATAACAGTCCTTTAATAAAATTACCCACTAAATCCTATACTAAATCATTTTCAACCATTTGACTAGATTGTAATCGATAAATGACTTAGATTTCTTATGTTAGCAAGCCTCGCTGTGCGAATGAAATAGTTTCTTTGTCTCCAACCACAAAATGATCGAGAACAGGCACATCGATCGATGCCATTGCACTTTTGATCTCTGTTGTTAGACGAATATCCGCATGGCTTGGTTCTGCTACGCCTGAGGGATGATTATGGACTAAAATGATCGCGGCTGCATTGTCGATCATTACTTGTTTGATCAATTCTCTGGGATATACCGCCGCGCTATTGATCGTTCCGTTGAACATAGTGCGAAATGCGATGAGTTGATGCTGACTATCTAGCATTAAAAGCGCGAATTTTTCCCGCTGGCAGTCTCTTAATTTGGCTTGTAAGTAGCGCTTAGTATCATCCACATTATTAAACACGTCTTCCCGCTGAAGCTTAATTTCTAAATTGCGCTTAAATATTTCAAAGCCAGCTTGAAACTGGGCATATTTACACGGGCCAATGCCTGTTACTTTAGCAAACTCGTCTTTCGTTGCCGTTACCACACCGCGCAAGCACCCTAATTCATTGAGTAATTCATGTGCTACAGATACTGCGTTTTTTCCTTTAACTCCTTTACCCAATAACACGGCAATAAGCTCAGCATCACTTAAGTTCTCTGCACCATACTGCAATAGCTTTTCTCTTGGCCTTTCACTTTTTGGCCATACTTTTATCGACATATTTGACGGTCCACCAGCTCAGTAAAACTGTGGTTATAATTGAATCTCGCCACGCTGACGACTGAATAAAAGGCCAGTTTGTTCTTTGCGGTAAATAAGCGATGTATAAATACCGTGCATGAAAGAAGGATCTACTTTTGTTCAGCTATCCGATTTTTTATCCCCATGGTAGGCTATGGGTAATTTCTAGATTTAGTATTCTTTTATGTCTATTGCTAATAAAAACATTTTGCTAGGCGTTACAGGCGGCATTGCTGCTTACAAAGCCCCCGACTTGGTGCGAAAGCTTACTGCACTTGGTGCAAATGTACGCGTAGTGATTACCAATTCTGCGGCAGAGTTTGTCAGCCCCCTTTCACTACAGGCCGTGTCGGGCAACCCTGTTCACCAGCACCTTTTAGACCCGGCTGCAGAGGCGGCCATGGGGCATATCGAATTAGCCAAGTGGGCCGACATACTGCTTATCGCGCCAGCTACCGCCAATACACTGGCTAAGCTAGCCCACGGCATGGCAGATGATTTGCTTACTACTTTGTATCTAGCAACAACAGCCAAGCTGTATATTGCGCCGGCTATGAACCAGCAAATGTGGAAAGCTGTGGCTACGCAGCGCAATATTGATACGCTGAAAACCGACGGCGTTACATTTATAGGCCCAGCGAGTGGTGAGCAGGCATGCGGAGATGTGGGTTCTGGGCGAATGGTAGAACCCGTCGATATTGCAGAAATATTGAACAGTGATAGCAAAAGCTCACCGTCAACCTCTCACACGCTAAACTCTCTTGTTGGCAAAAACCTTACTATTACCGCAGGGCCAACAAGAGAACCCTTAGACCCTGTACGTTATATTTCAAACCACAGTTCGGGCAAAATGGGGTTTGCGATTGCGCAAGCGGCCGCGTTGGCGGGGGCGAAGGTGACTTTAGTGGCAGGGCCAGTGACACTTGATACACCTTACAGCTGCGCTCGTGTTAATGTAACCACAGCCGACGAGATGCGCAATGCCTGTGAAAAGCTAGCACCTGCTACAGATATTTTTATCAGCACTGCAGCGGTTGCCGATTACAAAGCTGTGAGCATTGCTGACAACAAAATTAAGAAAACAGGTGATGAGTTAACACTTACTTTTGTTAAAAACCCTGATATTCTAGCAACGATATCCAACAGACAAGACAGACCATTTTGCGTTGGCTTTGCAGCGGAAAGCCAAAATGTGGAAAATTACGCGCGCTCAAAACTCGCTAAAAAGAAATTAGATATGATTGCCGCTAACGACATCACCACAGAAGGTCTTGGGTTTAACAGCGATAAAAACGCCTTACATGTTATTTGGCAAGATGGTGACAAACGCTTGCCAGCTACCAGTAAAGATGAGCTAGCGGGTCAACTGCTCGCTCTTATTGCAGAACGTTTCGCTTTAAACAATTAAAACTAACAGATGCTTATTAAGTGTCGATAATAACAACGATAAATATAAACGCTTTGGCGTAAGCCAACTTAACATGGAGCCCGAGTTGCGTTAACTCGGTAGCGGAGGAAATACTTTCGTCATGCCTGCTGTCAAAAAAACCAATCGCAGAGCGCAAATTCTGCAAGCACTTGCTGGAATGTTAGAAACCAGCCCAGGTCAACGTATCACTACGGCTAAATTAGCGGAAAAAGTTGGCGTGTCTGAAGCTGCGCTTTATCGCCATTTTCCCAGTAAGGCGCGAATGTTTGAAGGGCTTATCGAGTTCATCGAAGAAACGCTTTTCACGCGTATTAATAAAATAGTGAATGAAGAAAAAGATTCACTAACACGCTGCCAGCTTATACTGCACCTAATTTTAGGCTTTGCGGAAAAGAACCCAGGCATAACCCGCATATTAAATGGTGATGCGCTAATGGGTGAGCAAGACCGATTACGTGCACGCATTGCAAAACTGTTTGAGCGTTTAGAAACCCAGCTTAAACAGGTGTTAAGAGAGCGCAAACTGCGCGAAGGGAAAACCCTTTCAGCAGATGAAGCAATTATTGCTAATATGATGATTTGCTACACTGACGGTCGCATTAATGGCTTTATTCGCAGTGGCTTTACTCGTAAGCCTACTGAACAGTTCAACGAACAATGGGCTGCGTTTAAGCAGATGTTTGTTTAAGTAAAACAAACACAAGAGCTACTAAAATGAAAGGCGCATGTAAGTGCCTTTTTCTTGTTGCAGTCAACTTTTGGTAACTGCTTTAGCATCTAGCGTGGTTACTTCTAGTAGTTATTGTTTACTCTGTTGCTCGAGAGACCACAAGCCTGCATACTTATTAAAAGTATACTGTGCATAAATAACGGCGTACAAAAGCCCTCTGCCACCATCTAAAAAGCCAAGCCTGAATACATATATTTGTATGAAAGTGATTAGCCCTCTAAGAACCGCAAGCGGTATTCCATAACTCTTTTTGCCTTTGGCGAATTTCTTTTCAGCCATCAATACTGCGTAGAGTCTATTTTTATACAGCAGGTGCTCAAAATCTCGGATAGAGTAATGATTTAAGAAGCCCTTTTTAATTACGCCAGTCTCACCTTCGAAAAGTACCTTTTCATGAACAATAGCCTCATCAAATCTAGAGCCATGCCTTCTGAACAACCGAGTACACGCTCTCGCAGTTCTACCAAATCGGGTGGGTTTACCGAAGATGATGTTTTTCCACCTCACCTTATAGGCATTGTGTTCAATAACGTCTTGATTTAAAAGGCTTGTTATTTCTTGAGCAAGTTTTGAATCTACTTCCTCATCTGCATCGATTGATAAAACCCAATCGCACGCTGCCTTATCCAACGCTCTTTGCTTTTGGATTCCATAGCCTTGCCAATCGGTAACAAACAACTTATCAGTGAATTGTTTAGCTATTTCAACGGTCTTGTCGGTGCTACCGCTATCAAAGACAATTATTTCATCAGCAATGTGTGTTACTGAGCTTAAACAACGTGATATTCGATCTTCTTCATTCTTTGTGATCACAATGACAGAAAGCGTATTCTTCATGATTTAACCCTTAAGTATTGCTATGCGTTATTTCTTTGTGTTCATAAGTGATCTTTAGAAAAGCGCCAACGCATAAACGAGCTCGCTACGACTGTAATATCTGCTTGAGAGGAAAAAAGCAGCACAAAAATGCTGCTTTCCTAATTTAACCTAAGTAATCACTACTTACTAAACGTATTCCCAAAGAAGTCGCCGCTGTTCCATTGAGGCTTGTTCTTCTGGTTTGCTAATGTCCAACCAATTTGTGCATTAACCTTTGTGAAGGTTTCTGCCGCATTCCAGTTAAATGGCTGATTAATATCATCGCTAGGCTTGTGGTAGTGCGTAGATAAGAACTGGCCGAACACCTTGCTGCCATCTACGTTAGGATCTTTTGATTTAAGACCTGGCACCATAAATACTGAAGGTACACCCTGTTTCACAAACGCGTAGTGATCTGAGCGTGTGAAAAGTGCCTGCTCTGGCCACGGATCTGGGCTTAGTTCGATATCTGCATTCGCCGCCGCTTTTTCCACAGAGTCTTGCAAATCACTGTGGTTCGCGCCAAAGGCAATAACGTCAGCAAACTCGTAGGTCAGAATTGGCATATCTAAGTTTACGTTTGCCACCATTGAAGTAACAGGAACGGTTGGGTTACGGGCGAAATAGTCTGCACCTAGCAGGCCTTTCTCTTCACCGGTTACCGACACGAAAAGAATTGAGCGCTTTGGCTTTTCTTTCATTTCGCTAAACAAGCGTGCGGTTTCCAACATTACCGACGTGCCAGACGCGTTGTCCATTGCGCCATTGTTGATGTTGTCCTTTTTCACGGTTTTGGCAAAACCAATGTGATCAGAGTGCGCAGAGAAAACCACGTACTCATCTTTAAGCTCTGGGTCTGAACCTTCTAGTACACCCACAACGTTCGGGCTTGTGATGGTGTCGTGAACGCTCTTCTTGCTGATATCTACCACGCCATTTAGCGCAAAACCTTGTGGTACTTTGTCAGCTTCAAGCTGTGCGTATACGTCATCAAGGCTTTTCTCTGCACCTTTGAACAGCTTACGTGCAGCCCCTTCGCTCATGTAAGCGCCGCCTTTAAGCTGAGAAAAGCTGTTCGCAGGTTGACCGCTGTCATCTAACCACGCCATGCGCGGCGTATGGATGTAGTTCAAACGGCTTTGATAAGGGCGTACTTTCTCGTTTTTAGGCGTAGTAATGGTAATCATACCAATAGCGCCATTATCTACAGCGTATTTCTGCTTTTGATAACCCGACGCAAAATGTGCCCCTTCCTCTGAGGGGAAGTCACTTGGCTTACCCGCAAGCGCAACGACAATTTTACCTTCTACATCAAGGTCTTTGTAATCGTTGTGCGATAATTCATCTGCCACAATACCGTAACCTACAAATACCATTTCGCCTTTTACATTGGCATCAGTATTAAGCAAGCTCGGGCCAGCTAAGTATTCTTTCGGGTAATCAAAGTTTACCGTTTCACCGTTTTGTGTGAAGGAAAAGCTTGGCGATTCTTGTACCAAGTTGGCTTTGCGAAACGTTACGTTCTGCATATAGCCGTCGGTGCCCGCTGGGGTTAAACCGTACTTTGCAAACTCAGTAGCGATGTAAAGGGCCGCAATTTCATGGCCTCGAGAGCCAGTGTCACGACCTTCAAGCAAGTCATCTGCTAGAAAAAACAGGTGAGACTTAATTCGCTGTGTATCAGGGTTGAAAGCATTATCTGTCGATGCGTGGTTATGTGCGGTTGCAGCAAATGTCATTGCCGTCATTGCACTACCTATAAGGAGTTTTTTTATCATTTTAATTTCACCGTATAACTAAGTGGGTACAATGGTAACGCAGATACTGGGCGTAATACCATTAAACTCCTTACGTTTACCATGCGTTTCCTACCGTTGCTCGCATTTTAGGAGCAAGGTAAAATTGTTAGCCAAACGCCGGATCAGATTCCGGGAGTATTTTTATTTTTTAGTGAAGAGCAGCATCCATGTCGAAAGACGATATTCTTTATCGCGTAAAGTTCATCAGCAATGGAGAGCATTACGAGTTATATGTAAAAACCCTTATACAAGGTGCTTTATTTGGCTTTATCGAGATAGGCGACTTTGTGTGGGATACCCACACGAGTGTTGTTGTCGATCCCAGTCATGAAAGACTAAAAAATGAATTTTCAGAAGTAACAAAAACTTACGTTCCTATGCACAACGTTTTACGCATTGACGCCGTAAATAAAAAAGGAACGGCCAAAATTACTAAATTGGAGAATAAATCTGATAAAGTAACGGCTTTCCCTAGCCCAATATATACACCAACGAAAGAGTAGCCGCTGGAGTCTATCCGGTAAAGGTTACCGGAGACCCTTATGTATCGCTATCTATTAGCAGCATTACTACTAATTTGCAGTGCTAGTTCACCGGCAAAAGTCCTTAATGATGAAAGCTTGTATCAACTGCTTGATGACATTTGGCAATACGAGCTTTCCGTTTCTCCCCTATTGGCTTCCCGTCAAGGCGATAACACACTAGCACATGCTTTACCTGATATTTCACCTGAAGCATTAAAAGCCAAAAACGAACAATGGCGTGCATTTCAAAAAGCACTAAGTCAGTACAAAAAAGAAGACATTTCTACCGACGGGTATATTGCACTACTGATGCAACAATACCGGTTGGCTAACTATGTAGATGAATACACCTATCGCTCTCATTTAGTGCCCATTAACTCTGAATACGGTTTTCACGGTGCCATGGCATCTTTACCGAACGTGTCCACATTTAAGCGCGTGGAAGATTATCAAGCTTACATTAGCCGCTTAAATGCTTTACATGACTACTTTGATCAGCAGATAACATATATGAAGCAGGCATTAAAAGAGGGCTATACGCAGCCTAAAGTGGTGCTTGAAGGGTTTGAAAATTCGGTGGCGTCATACATTGTAGAAAATGCCGAAGACAGTGGTTTTTATTCTCCGTTTACCCGCTTTCCTGAGTACTTTACTGCCGAACAAAAGTCAGCATTAATTGAACAAGGCAAAGCAGCGATAAACACGAGTGTCCTTCCCGCATATCAGGCGTTTTACGACTTTATGGTGAATGAATATATTCCTAATGCTCGTGAAGATATTGCTGCCAATAACTGGCCTGATGGCGTAGCGTATTACGCCAATCGCGCAAAGCATTATACGACTACTGATATGACGCCCCAAGAAATCCACGACCTGGGGCTGTCAGAAGTCAAACGCATCCGCGCGCAAATGCAACAAATTGTAGATGAACTTGACTTTGATGGTACGATTAACGACTTCATCACTTTTTTGCGCAAAGACCCTCAGTTTTACGCCACCAGCGCAGAAGACTTATTAAAAGAAGCGTCGTTTATTGCCAAGAAAATGGACGCTAAGCTGCCTTCATTATTTGAATATCTACCGCGAACGCCCTACGGCGTTGCTCCTGTGCCTGACGCCATTGCGCCTAAGTACACCACCGGCCGTTACATCCACCCTAGCCGCGATGATCAACCAGGCTATTACTGGGTAAATACCTATGCCCTTGATAAGCGCCCTTTATATGCACTACCTGCGCTAACATTACATGAGGCCGTGCCGGGTCATCACCTTCAGATATCACTGGCAGCAAAACTTGAAGACTTACCAATGGTACGTCGTAATACTTATATTTCAGCGTTTGGTGAAGGCTGGGGCCTGTACTCTGAGTTTTTGGGTATTGAGGCCGGTATTTATGAAACGCCTTACGACAACTTTGGCCGCTTAAGCTATGAAATGTGGCGCGCATGCCGCTTAGTTGTTGATACTGGCATGCACACTATGGGCTGGAGCCGCCAGCAAGCCGTAAATTATATGATGGAAAATACTGCCCTTTCTGAGCATAACGTGAATACGGAAATTGACCGCTATATTTCATGGCCCGCGCAAGCGCTGTCTTACAAAATTGGCGAAATCAAAATTAAAGCGCTACGAGAAAAAGCAGAAAGTGAATTAGGAGAACGTTTCGACGTTCGCAAATTCCACCGCGCTGTTTTAGAAAATGGCTCGGTTCCACTATTCATTTTAGAACAACATATCGATGCGTTTATAGAAGAACAAAAGGCTAAATAAACATGATCGTTGCATTTGGTGTTATTGGATTACTCATCCTGTTTTTAATTTACTTTGTGCTGCGAGCGCAGAACTTACAGAAAGAGTTGGCGCTGTTGCGCCACTCGAATAAGCAAACGAATAGTAAGGTGACTTATGTTTATCGCAACTTGGTTCTTGTTACAGATGCATTAGAAAAGAACCTAACATCACGTATTGAAAGTGCCTATAAAAGTCGTCTTATCGATCAGGTTCAGTACCAAGCGCTACACCCGCTAATGCAAAACTTCTCGACCATTATTATGGCGTGCTGTGAGAAGGGTATGTCACTAGAAGAGTCGCTGAATAAGGCGTTGCTTAACGAAGATGTTAGCCTTGAAGACATTCGCGAGGTGGTAAAGGCGCTGCCAGGAAATGTACGCATGGTATGGTCAAAGAATACCGCGGATGGTTTTATTGCCTTTTGCCAAATGGTTACAGCAACGGTAAATGGCACTACAGCAAAACCAACGAAAACGCCGACAGCTGAAGGGTAGCGCTAAAACTCCGCGGTTTAATTTACATTATTACTGCATTACCTATGTGCTAGGGTGTTGATCTTTCATGCATTGCAAAGGTTAGCACCCTTAGCCACTCTTCCTCCCATTTTTCAAAGTTTAATCTTCTACCTTTTCAAACTAATCAGTGAGTTAGCATTCAAAACAATGGGGCGAAAGCCTTTTGGCTTGAAAAGGCTTTTTGCTGCACTATAATACTGTATAAAAATACAGTTTATTTTGAGTGTCATGAACAAACCGCTATCTGTGCTTAACAACCACCCGCATATCTGGCGGGCCAGAGAAAAAAAGCAAAGTGAAGCAAAGTTTTCACTAGGCTTTCCGCATCTCGATAAAGCGCTTAACGGAGGCGTTGCGTCTACTGGCCTTGTACGTATAGCTTCATTAACGGGGGTCGGTGAACTTTCGTTATTCAAAGAGGTTATCTGTAGGCACCGTACGCATAAACTTGTCGTGTTTATTAACCCACCAGGGCTGTTACAGTCACCTTGGTTAGAAAATTTAGGGTTAAACGCGCAGCAAGTGCTTGTAGTAAAGGCAAGCTCACAGCAAGAGTCATTATGGGCGGCAGAGCAATGTTTAAAAAGCTCCGCCTGTCATTGTGTAGTGTTATGGAGCAATGCCGTAGGTCAAAAAGCAGCGCGACGTTTACAAGTAGCCGCAACACATAACGATGCATTGTGCTTACTTTATACGCCACAGCAACAGCGTATATCACAGCAAAATACCAACGCTAGTGCTTTACCGATTGCTTTAGATCTCGCTTTGTTAGGGGAGCCGCACACCTTATCAATAAGCATACGCAAGCAGCGCCATGGTTGGCCTAAAGATAACATTGTTATATCCCATCAGTGGACACCTGACAATCGAGCGATCAAATGGGCGATGGCACACAATACGCTTTCCGATCAGGCGCTCCACTCTGTGAGTTAACCATGCTGTGGGCCTATATTCACTGCTATCAACTCACTCTTGATGGCCACAATCAAGCAACTAACAATAAAACGTTGAATAGCAAAGTGCCTGGGCAACTTGATAGCAGCGCAGACTCATCGCTGCCTTTAAGTACACCAGTAGCTGTGTATAGCAGTAAAGCGAGCAAAATAATTCAATGTAACGAGGTTGCGAAAAAAGAAGGTATTGAAATAGGTCATGGGTTAGCTCAAGCGGCTGCGCTGTGCCCTTATGTACACATTTTGCCTTTCAATGAAGAAAATGAAAAACATATGCTAACTCAGCTGGCGCATAGGCTTTATCCGTTGGCGTCTGATATTGTGCTAGACGCTCCTGATGGTTTGGCTATAAGGTTAGATAATCTCAGTCACTATTATGGCGGTCATGAGGCACTCTGGAAAACATTAACTCAGGCGTTATTTGAGGCCAATGTTCGTTACCATTTCGCTAGTGCATGGACAATAGAAGCCGCCAAAGTACTTGTGCTTCACAAACACAATACCTACTTACATGCGCAACAAGAAATTAAACAGGCGCTTGGTGCTTGCCCTCTTTCTACCACGGCGCTTGCGTCAAAAGTTATAGAATCACTGACCAGAGTAGGTATTACTCGTGTACATGAGTTACTGGCAATGCCAGTTCAAGAGCTAGGCAAGCGCTTTGACAATAATACGATTGTGTACCTTACCGCACTTAGGGGGGAGATCTTTCCTCGGGTTACGCTGTTTAGGCCGCTAGAGCACTTCGATAATTTTACGCTGTTACCTTTTGATATAGAAAATACACAACACCTAACCCCTTTTGTGACCCAGCAGTTCGAGCACTTATCGCACTATTTACGCGCAAGAAACTTATACACATCCAGTATAAGTGTGCATATTCATTTTAGAGAAGCACCCGTTTTGGATATTAATATCCGCTCTGCGCTTCCTCAGGCATCCGTTAAAAGCTGGCTACCTTTATTCACACTTAAAACAGAGAACCTTGAGTTACCGGAACCGGCCACCGCCATTGGCGTTCGGTGCCAACAGTTTGAAGAAATAGATAGCAACAATGGCGACTTTTTTAGCGATAGATTTAACGATGTGGCACAAAAGCAACTAATTGGTCGCCTAAACGCTAAGTTAGGCGATCACAGTACTTTTCAGCCTTGCGCTACCAATAGCCACCAGTTTGAATATATGACGGTGTCAGAACCAAACGGCAGTGGCTATTCCTACAGCAGTGATATCACCCCAACCTTCACCTTTGAAGCGCCTAAACCGCTTATTCAACCATCACAGATATGCTTCGGACCGGTACGCCTGCATAGCGAGTGGTGGCGAGATCCCCCTACAAACCGTGACTACTTTATAGCGCAAACGCCTCAAAGTGTAAGGCTTTTAGTGTTTAAAGATGCGCAAAGTCACTGGTGGGTACAAGGTATTTTTTGTTAGCCCTAAGCGCTTAAGATAAGGCAATACCATGAAGTACAGTGAACTCTTTTGCCAAAGCCATTATAGCTTTCTCTGCGGCGCCTCTTCCCCAGCAGAACTAGTAACCACGGCCTCTTTTCTTGGTTATGAGGCTATAGCAATAACCGATGAATGCTCAGTGGCAGGAGTGGTACGCGCTTTCGATGAAATTACACACCAAGGGTTGCCCATTAAGCTTATCGTAGGCAGCTATTTCATATTTGATAAGACATTATCTTTTGTATTGCTGTGCCCAAACAAAGCGGCCTACAGCGAACTGTGCCGTATTATCACTAACGCCAGAAGACGCTCTGAAAAAGGGGAGTATCAGCTTGCCGAGTGGGACTTACGCACCATTCGCCACTGTAAATTCATCTGGCTGCCTAGCGGTGAGGTGAATGAGGATAAGTATTGGGCACAGTGGCTACAGAAACACCCCAATATAGACGCCTTTATCGGCGCGCAACGCCTGCTAGACGGGCGTGACCATCATAGGTTTGCGCATTATAATCACTTACAGTCTACCTACGCTTTTCCTGTCATCGCCTGTACTGGTGCATTAATGCATCATGCAGATAGACTACCGTTACAGCATATTTTGCACGCCACCAAAGTGCACACCACCGTACACGAGATAGGAAGAGAAGCGCTAAGCAATGCAGAGCGTAGTTTGCGTACAACCCATAAAATAAAAAAGCTTTATCCTGAAAAGTGGCTGGCTAATACCCATAGCCTTGCCCAACAATTTACCTTCTCTTTAGAAGAGTTGCGCTACCAATACCCTGCTGAACTTGTGCCTGAAGGCTATACACCCACCTCATATTTAAGAGAGCGCGTGGAAGAAGGCATTAAGATTCGCTTCCCTGAAGGCATTACGTCAGAGATAAGGCAAACAATAGAAAAAGAACTCAGGCTGATTGCTGAGCAAGAGTATGAGTACTTCTTTTTAACGATTTACGACATTGTTCAATTTGCCAAACAGCAGCGCATTTTATACCAAGGCCGAGGCTCAGCCGCTAATTCGGTGGTTTGCTATTGTTTAGAAATAACCGCTGTCGACCCAAGGCAAATTAGCGTGCTGTTTGAGCGGTTTATTTCCAAAGAGCGTAATGAACCGCCAGACATTGATGTAGATTTTGAGCATCAACGCCGAGAAGAAATTATTCAATACATCTATAAAAAATATGGCAGAGAAAGAACTGCAATTGCAGCTACCGTTATCTGCTATCGCTTTAAATCAGCGTTTAAAGATGTAGGGAAGGCCCTTGGATTTAGCGAGTCTCAGCTAGACTTTGTGGTTAAACAAATAAACCGACGGGACAGCGTTATTCCTTGGAAGTCCCAATTGGCAGACCTTGGGTTAAACCCTGAAGAAAAACGTGTACAGCAGCTAATTAGCTTAACTGAAGCGCTATTAGGAACGCCCCGACATTTATCGCAGCACGTAGGCGGCTTTGTAATTAGTGCTGGGCCCCTGTATGACCTAGTTCCTGTAGAGAATGCAGCAATGGAAGCGCGCACTATTATTCAATGGGATAAAGACGATATAGAAACCCTTGGCTTATTAAAAGTGGATGTTCTGGCCCTTGGCATGTTAAGCGCCATTCGGCGCGCATTCTCCTTAATCAATAAGCAATACCCCGTCGAGACAAGCATTCCTTTTATCACCAAGCTTGGTGATGACAAGCAAGTATTCGACATGATATGTCGCGCTGATACCGTTGGGGTTTTCCAAATAGAATCGCGGGCACAAATGTCTATGCTTCCGCGGCTTAAACCCCGCCGTTATTACGACTTGGTAGTGCAAATAGCTATCGTACGACCAGGCCCAATTCAGGGGGATATGGTACATCCTTATTTAATACGCCGGCACGGCAATGAAACTATTAGCTACCCATCAAAAGAAGTTGAAAAAGTTCTGTCGCGCACCATGGGAGTACCTATATTTCAAGAGCAAGTTATACAGCTAGCCATGGTAGCCGCAGGGTTTAGCGGAGGGGAAGCCGATCAGCTACGCCGCGCAATGGCGAGCTGGAAAAAAGATGGCAGAATTTTCGAGTTTAGAGACAAGTTAATTAAAGGAATGACGAATAAAGGCTACGACAGTACGTTTGCACATAACTTGTTTGAACAAATTAAAGGGTTTGCAGGTTATGGTTTTCCAGAATCTCACTCAGCGTCTTTCGCAGTATTAGCGTATGTGTCTTGCTGGCTAAAGTTTTACTTTCCCGTGGAATTTTACGTAGCGTTATTAAACAGCTGGCCAATGGGTTTTTATACGCCGTCACAGTTAGTTCAAGATGCGAAGCGACACAATATTTATGTAGAAGCCCCCTGTGTAAACAAGTCAGACACTGAGCACACTTTAGTTACCAAGGGTGAAGATAAATATATTCAATTAGGGCTTAAGCTGATTAAAGGGTTAAGTGAAGTAGCGTCACACAAGATTGTGAAAAACCGCCCGGCAGCAGGCTATACCCATATAGAGCAAATTCAGCATTTATCGATTAAAAGTAACGAGCTAGAGGCGCTAGCGAGCGCCGATGCGTTTCGCACTATTTCCGGCAACCGCTACGAAACACGCTGGCGAATAATGGACACGCAAACACGCCTGCCGCTTTTCGACACTGTAGAGGTGAATACTAAACAAGGCTATTCGCCTTTAAAAAATAAACCATCAGATGCGCAAAATTTACTCGAAGACTATGCATCGACAGGTTTGTCAGTTAACAACCATCCTATTTCGCTGCTTAAACGCCAGCATAAACTCAATGATATCAGCTGGTCTAACACGCTTATTAACAAGAAGAATAAGTCGGTAGTTAAAGTGCTAGGTGCCGTGACCGGACGTCAAGCCCCTGGTACAGCCGCAGGCGTTACCTTTCTTACATTAGAGGACGACATTGGCAATATAAACGTGGTTGTCTGGCAAGCCACAGCACGCGCTCAGCAAAAGACTTTCTTAAAAGCAAAGCTTCTGCAAGTTAACGGTATTATTGAACGCTCTAAAGAGGGGGTAATTCATATTATTGCCGGCAAACTTATCGATAGAACACCCTGGCTGGAAAGTATTTCGCTCAATTCGCGAGACTTTCATTAGGGGTTTAACGCCTTGGTACTTATAGTCTAATGTATACTAAAAAAAACTATATTTTTTGTAATGATTGGCTTCATTAGGATCGCCAACCATATCAGTCAAATGCATATCGTAAATTTTAGTTATTATTTTTGGGGTTTAACATGAAGCGATGGGTTGCGCTTTTATGTGGCTGTTTGGCCAGTATTAATATAAGCGCAGGGAAATACATTATCGGTGCACAGAGCTTAGCATATTTCCCTCATTATGATTTTTCATCTACGGTTGATAAAGGTGTAGCTTGGTCAATATTAGAAGCTTTTTCTGAAGCTTCCGGGCACAAATTTGTTTACGTAAGTCTACCAATTAGAAGACTTCAGCTTGAATTAGCTAAAGGTAATGTAGACTTTGTATATCCTGACAATAGAGGCTGGTATAACAGTATTACAACCTCTAAAGAAAAATACTTCTCTGCGCCAATAACACGCGCATTAACAGGAACTATCGTAAAGCGGGAAAACGCAGGCCAAGGCATAGATAATATAAAACACCTTGCCATGCCGTTAGGTTTTACACCTGTAAATTGGCAAGTGCGAATAGATAATCAGAGTACAGATATCACATGGGTTAAAGATATCCAACAAGGGCTAACCTTGGTGTATCAAGAACGTGTGGATGCGCTCGACTTGGAATATTTTGTCAATAAGCATTCTGCGCCTTATTATTTTGAGCAAGACGCATTTGTTTTAGATTTGACGCTTCCACATAATGACATTCCATTTTCTTTATCTACGCTTTATCACCAAGATATTATTACTGAACTCAATGATTTCATGTCCTCAAACCCAGAATTAATTGCTAATATAAAAGCCAAATATGAAATGACAGACACTGAGCGTTTATTTCAACAACTTTTAGAGCAACAAGGATTAGAAATTGAAGAGGTTTGGAAGTAGGGTGAACGGTTTAAGACATGTTAGATCATTTTTGTTCGCGCTGGCACTTTTTACCCCTGCCATTCAGGCCGAAACCTTTATCGTAGGCGCTCAAAATATTGCGTACGATCCTTACTACAACTTTTCTTCAAAACATGAAAAAGGGTTGGGCTGGGCCATCCTTGAAGCATTTTCCAAACAAAGCGGACATCAGTTTGTCTATCTAAGTATGCCAGCTAAACGCCTTCAAATTGAGCTGAAAAAAGGCAACGTTGACTTTGTTTTTCCAGATAACCCTCGATGGAACAACTCGTTAACGTATAACCTTAATAAAATCTATTCTCCCCCTTTAATCGAGACGTTTTCAGTAACATTAATCAAACCTGAAAACACAAATAAGGGCGTTAGTAGCATCGGAAAACTTGTTATTCCTGATGGTTTTTCACCGGTGAAGTGGAAGAAGCAAATTAGTGAAGGTACCGTAAATACTTTTACTGTTGCTAGCGTATACGAAGGCTTATCACTTCTTCACAATGGCGAAGTGGATGCTATGGACATTGAGTATAACGTAGCCCGACATATTATTCGCCGACACCCTCAAGTTGGGCCATTTAGCGCTGATTTAACCCTTCCCCACAATGCGGTCTCGTTTTCACTGTCTACGCTTAAATACCCCAACATTATTGAAGAGCTAAATGCGTTTTTACATCCAAAATCTGAAACTATAGATAAGATAAAAGAAAAATACGGTATCGAAGAGACGAAGCACTTAATTAAACAATTAATGAAAGAGCAAGAACTTCGAGACAACATGCTTTGGTCTCCTCTGTAAATCTTCCACAAACTCAGTAAATAACACGATTATCGGTAGTAAAAAGAAACCCAAAAACAAATAAACCACTGATATTAAGTACTTTTATAAGATGGAAAACATTTTGCTTATTGATCAGCAGATCAAGGAGCAATTATGAAACAGGTAACATTACTTTTATTTTCTTTTTTTATCGCTTTTACTGCGACTACAGCACAAGCACGGCAAACCGTGAGCGTTGACTACATGCATGGATTCGATGACATTGACGGTATGCGCTTCGCATACCGACCGCTTGAACAAACATTAGCTACAGATTGGTTTGGCGACATAAAGCTCTACTGGGAAGTTAGTGCGGTTGTTTGGGAATATGGCGAGAACGATACGCACAGTACAAGCTATGGCGCGTCACTGACGCCTGTTTTTATGAAACAGATATCCACACTATATGACAAGTATCCTGTATATATAGAAGCAGGTATTGGCGCAAGCTACATTGGCGATCAAAAAGTGGCAGGTAAAGATATTGGCTCTAACTACCAATTTGAAGACAGATTGGGCGTGTTTGTAGAGATCGATAAGAAGCAACACGTTGCCCTGCGTTATATGCACTTTTCAAATGGTGGCTTTAATAACGACAACCCAGGACTAGACTTCCTAAACTTGTCATACGCCTACCACTTCTAACTAACTGGGGGCAGAGTTCTGACTCTGACCCCATTATTTTGTTTCTTCCAGAAGCAAAAAAACCGCCGTTAGGCGGTTTTCTTTTAATGGGACCTGGCAGTGTCCTACTCTCACATGGGGAAACCCCACACTACCATTGGCGCTAATACGTTTCACTTCTGAGTTCGAAATGGTTTCAGGTGGTACCGTATCGCTATGGCTGCCAGGAAAAACTGGTTTGCAGTAGCGTTTACTGCGTAAAGCTGGTTACTATCAACTTTACTAAATTCTGTAAGCCGTATAGATAAAAATGTAGCGGCTTCTATATAAAACAAAAAACCCGCCGTTAGGCGGGTTCTTCTTAATAGGACCTGGCAGTGTCCTACTCTCACATGGGGAAACCCCACACTACCATCGGCGCTAATACGTTTCACTTCTGAGTTCGGAATGGAGTCAGGTGGTACCGTATCGCTATGGCTGCCAGGAAAAACTTTTAGTGCAGAATCATGATGCTTTTTATCATGCTGCTCTTTTTAATAACTACGCGCAAGGAGGACCAACAGTACTCTTTAGAGTCTATTTAATCATCGTTGCTTAATAACTAACAAATCGGAAAGTTTAATATTAATTCAATCAGTGAGTAACTTACTTTTTACTCTATCTTGCTTTTAGCTTGTCTTTGCTTACAACGCCAACTTCTCTTCGAAGCCTTTTAGGCGTTGTATGGTTAAGCCTCTCGGGCAATTAGTACAGGTTAGCTTAACGCCTTACAACGCTTCCACACCCTGCCTATCAACGTCATCGTCTATAACAACCCTTCCAGACCTTAA
>Ga0208182_1000243_pt1 | contig 44402 bp, 43 predicted proteins | sample MalvireepMed_906_FD_184248 | JGI IMG/M metagenome (GOLD analysis project Ga0208182, IMG submission 184248) | Marine viral communities from the Global Malaspina Expedition - Malaspina viral metaG DeepMed_906 (SPAdes) (version 2) | ecosystem: Environmental > Aquatic > Marine > Oceanic | place...
TGATCTGCTCTTCGTTAAACCTGCTTCGCTTCATATCGTCCGACTCCTTGCGTCAGACTCTACCAAAAAGCGGTCACATTTCAGGGGAGCACGTCACTCACTTCAGCGACCAAGACGCATCGCGAAGAAAATTTTTCGACCTATTGAGATTGAAGGCTTATTTTCCTCAATCAGACGAAACTTTGGAACGGCAGCTTTCAGGCGTGTCCTCGCCTGACTTTATGGCCGCTATTGGGGCGCAAAGCTGTCATGAATAAAAGTTCGAACACGCTGCTGACAGGTCGTCGACAGAACCAAACCCTAGAACCTTTGCAAGTGAAGGAGAGAAGAACGTCTCACCGTCTTTGGAAAGAAGAAGGGAGTCTGTCTGCATCCTTTCAAATCTGGAAAGTGTGCTTGGATCGACGCCAGCCGCCGCCGCCGCGACTTTGAGCGATACACCTGCGTCTCGCCGAACTTTCCGCAACCTTGGGCCCAAATGGTCAAAATTTTCTTCTCTGCGTTGTTCGTCTGCTGCCCATCCAGGAGCCAGTGATCCTAAGGACACCTTCAAGGCATCAGCAATACTCCGGATTGTCTCGACGCGCGGCTTTTGAGCTCCTCTTTCAATTCGAGCCAATGTATGGGGCCTTATTTCTGCGGCTTTGGCCAAAGCCTTCCGGGTGTATCCCTTGCTCTGTCGAGCAGTGCGAACGTTGAGCCCAACATCGGAACCCATCTTTTTTCTAGCAAAATGGGGCAAGAAGCGGTTCGGCATAGTCCGAGTTTGCGCCCAAAAATTTAAGGATTTCATAACTCCTTTATTGCTGCCGCGGTGGCGTGGAGGTGTTTGATGATTTCCGAACTGAGCCAGCTGGCAGTGGTGTGGATGAAGAAGAGTGATGGTGGAAAAGGCCTTCGGCTGACGCCTGCACAACTCGATCTTCTTAACGCAATCGGTGTGGGCGAACTCATTGCCTCCGCCGCAGCCAAGGCGGTCACGGAAAAATGTCAAAGCAAACGCAGCCTCTCTATCAAAGAGGAAAATACAAGCTCGTACAGGATCGACGACGCGACGGCTCTCTTCGATCACCATACTTCCAGATCGTATGGTACGACGAGCAAGCCGGACGAAATCGCAGCAGCTCGACGGGCACGACTTCGCGTGACAAGGCCGAAATGAAGGTAGATGCCTTTTACGAGCGAAGAGAGAAGGGCCGTGCGATTTGTTACGCTTGCGGTCAGCCGCTTCCCAATGGCCTGCCCTACCTTCTCACCGATGCCATCGCCACATACATCGATAAGCGGCAAGATCGTGTCAGCATCGGTGCCATTCGTCCGCGGCTCGGCCATGTTCTCACCTATTTGGAGGCGCAGGACGCATTGGCGACGAAATGCGAAGAAGTCGACGAAGACTGGATCGAGGAGTTTCGGGATTGGAATGCCGAAGTGCCCATTGAACTCGCCAATGGAGAATGTCGCAGGCGAACGCCGGGAACGATCGAAGCTAGTGTGCGACAGCTTGCGGCAGTCATCAATTATGCTGCCCGTAAAAAGCATGTCATTGCCGGTGCGCAATTCTCGCCCAGAAAGGCAGGCGATGTCAGCCACACGCCGACTTATCGAGCGTCGATCGCGACACTCGCATCAATGTTTCAATATTGTACGGCGCCGACTCGCAAAGAGCAGGAAACGGACAAGAATTATGCAAAACGGGTCAGAGATCGTCGAAATCTCCTGCGATTTCTTCAAATCAGCGTTGCGACGTGGGCGCGTCCAGATGCAGCCCATGATGTTTCAACGGAATCTGCCCGCGGTCAGTGGGATTCTGCAGCGCGAAAACTAACCCTCAATCCTAAGGGACGCATTCAAACGCGAAAGTATCGTCCTACGGTTCCGATCGCACGTCAAATGGCGCTGCTATTGGACGACACCCACGGTTTCTTCGTCACTGTCTCTTCGGTCCGAAAGGCGTTTGAAGCCATGCAGGACGCGCTCGGTCTTCCGGGTGATCGCGAGGCCGGATTGAAATTGATACGACGATCCATGGCACAACTGGGCCGTGATCGCCTCGGCCGCAAAGCTTGGATCGAGGGAAAATTTATGCTGGGTCATCACCGTCCGGACCCATCGGACCTCTACGGCATCGACACGCCCGGCGATTTTCCGCTTGCGCTGAAAGTGACGGAAGACATCATTGACGAAATTATCTCGCTCGCCCCTTTAGCGTTCGCCCATTCGGAAAAGGAAAGCGGATGACCGGATCTTCGGTGACGTCCGCAGCAAACTTGGTGCGCGCTTGACTCGATTCATGCGAGAATTTGCTGATGTTCTGCTTATTTCACCGGAAAAACACCGGAGTGAAAAACCGTTTAAGCAGAAAGAAATGGCAGAAAAGCTGGCGCGCCTGGCATGACAAAGGTGGGCACTCAGATTGCTGGGAAATTTTCGTCGAACTGACCGGCTGAAGTCTGCTTTGTGACCCTGTTCCAGTGAAAAACACCCGCTTATGGTCGGCACGAAGTGCTGATTCAGTCTTCGTTGGTAAGCGAAGATCAGGGCGATGATGGGCGAACAGCGGTGATTCAGGGGGCGCTGTCCTACAGCTTCCGCATTGAGGATAATGTTCCGCCGGACACCCGTTGTCCGCAATCGACTGGTTCGTCGTTCTCACCGGCATCCGCGAGAATCTGAAGCCATTTTATAGCGCAACCGGTCGTCCCTCAATCGATCACGAGCTGATGATTCGGATGCTGATCGTCGCTACTGCATGGGCATGCGGTCGGAGCGGCGGCTGTGCGAAGAGGCGCATCTCACTCTCGCCTATCGCTAGTTCTGCCGCCGCGATCTGGATGGCGCGGTGCCCGATCACTCGACTTTCACCAGTAAAACGCCACAGGTGTTTCCACGACAGCGGTCCGTTGCGCAAGCTTCTCGAGACGAAAGGGGAGCGTTCCATGGCCGAAGGGCTGGTAGGCACCCACGGTTTGGTCGTCGAGGCCAGCGTGATCAGAGCCGATGTGCAACACCAGCGCTCGGTGTTGGGCCAGGACGGGTTGCCTCGCGTGGACCATACGGAGGCGAAGACGGAACTCCCTATCCGCCGCGGCTCATTACCTTCGTAAGCTGGTTAAGGCGCGACCGATGCCGGCCGTTCCACCCGCCTGAGCGTTATCGCAACGTTGCTCGCTCAGTGTCAGCCGCGAGCCAAACCGACCTTCGGCAGCGACTTCTTCAACAGAACATACCCCATTGCAACCACTCAATAGGTCGGTTGAGCCGCCTAAAAGCTGCCGTGCGGTCTTGCACTGTGGGATGGCTGCTACGTCGTAGTGGTAGAACCCTCGCCCGCCGCGAGAAATTCTTCGGAGCAACCTCGGAATTCGGACCCTGTCCTATTCAATGTGCGGTTAGTCTCCTATCACTCCCTCCATTCCGAGCTCATTAATTGCGGTGATTCTTATGTCCCTTTTCCGACAAGAGGTTATCGAAGGCCGCAAGGACAGGCTGCATGGCGAGGTCGTCATCTCGCAGTCCACTTCGAACCGTGTCCTTTCCATCGTGCTCTTCGTGACGATCGCCATCGCCGCCGTCTGGCTGACGACCGGAACCTACGCGCGTATCGAGACCGTTCCCGGCATACTCGTGACGGACGTAGCCAGCGCCAGGGTGGTCTCGCAGCAGAGCGGTACGGTTGCGGAGCTGGCCGTCGCCGAAGGACTCCGGGTCGAGAAAGGAGATCCGCTCCTGGTGGTCAACCTCGAACGGCAGGCCGCCACCGGCGGCGCGGTCGCCGAACGGGGGCTGGGAGCCATCGACGCCAGACGCCAGCTATCCGAAGCGCAGGTCCTTCTCGCGCGGCAGAGGGCGGAAGCGGAGCGGAACCGACTGGCGTCCGTCGTCGCCTCGGCCGAACAGCAGGCGGCCAGTCTGCGGAACCAGATCGCGCTTCAGGAGAGGACGGTCGCGTCGAACGAGGAGATGTTCGAGCAGAGCGTCGAGGTCGTGAACCGCGGCTTCATGACAAAAGTCGAGTTCGAGCGGCGAAGGCAGGCGATCCTAGGCTCCCAGCAGCAACTCGCGGCCCTACGCGAGCGTCTGGCCCTGAGCGAAGGCGAAGCCGGACAGGCGCGCGCTCAGATGGCCAGCGTGTCAATCGATGCGGAGCAGGGGGTTTCGCAGATTCGGGATGGCCTCCAGGCCCTCTCCGCCGAAGAAGCACGCCTCGAAGGCGAGCAGAGCTTCGTGATCACGGCGCCGATCGCCGGCAGGGTCACGGCCTTCGACACCGGACTCGGTCGCCCGGCGCTGGCCGGACGGGCCCTGATGGTCATAGTGCCGGACGAAGCGCAGCTCTCGGCGGAGCTCTTTGCCCCTAGCCGGGCCATCGGGTTCGTCGAACCCGGCAAGGAGACGCGACTTCTATACGACGCATTTCCCTACCAGCGCTTCGGCAGCTTCGGGGGCAAGGTGTCCTCGGTCTCCCGCACCGCGATCGATCCGCGCGAGACCGAGATACCGTTCCAGTTCGAGGAACCCATCTACCGCGTGCGCGTCAAACTCGACCAGCAGGATATCGCAGCATACGGCGAGAGGGTGGCCCTGCAGCCTGGCATGACTCTTCAGGCGAACGTCATACTGGAGCGCCAGAGCTTCCTCGCATGGCTGCTCCAACCGTTGAACGCCGTCCTCAGGCGCAACGGATGAGCGGTCCGTCGGAGCTGCTGCAGGTTAGCGGCCGCAAGCATACGCCCTACATCCCGCAAGGAGAGTCGAGCGAGTGTGCGCTCGCGTGTCTCGCCATGGTGGCCGGATACCATGGATACCAGACGGACCTCATCGCTCTGCGTCAGCGCTACGGGATATCCCTCAAGGGCGCCGATCTGAAGCAGGTCATGCAAGTGGCCGAAGACATGGGCTTCAACGCCAGGCCGCTGCGAGGCGAGCTGGAGGACCTACCGCATCTCTCGCTTCCCGCGATCCTGCATTGGAACCTGAACCATTTCGTCGTGCTGACGAAGATCAGTTCAGGACTTCGCGGGAATCGCTACCACATCAACGATCCCGCCAAAGGCGAAGTCGTGCTGAAGAGGGAGGACGTCTCGCGCCATTGGACCGGCGTCGCGCTCGACCTACTCAAGTCCGAATCCTTCAAGCCGAAGATCGAACGCCAGCAGCTCGGCATCACGCAGCTCTGGTCGTCCATGACCGGTTTCTGGTCCACGATCCGCAACGTCGTCCTGCTGTCCCTCGTCCTCCAGCTAGTAGTCCTCGCGACCCCGTTCTTTCTCCAGATATCCATCGATACGGTATTCCCGGCCTTCGATCGCGATCTGCTCCTGGTCCTCGCGTTAGGGTTCGGCGGACTGTCGGTCGTGAACTTCCTGACAAGCTGGCTGCGCTCGCTGATCCTCGTGACGCTCAGCAACTCGCTTTCCTATCAGGTGATCATCAACCTGTTCCGTCACCTCGTGAGGCTGCCGCTGGACTACTTCGAGAAGCGGCACGTCGGCGACATCATATCGCGCTTCGGTTCGACCCAGCCGATCAGCCAGCTTCTCAGCCAGGGGATGATCGCAGCCTTCATCGACGGCCTCATGGCCCTTCTCACGCTCGCACTCATGTTCATCTATGCGGGACTTCTCGCCGGGATAGCGGTCGCGGCCCTGACAATCTTCATCGTCATTAGGGTGGCCTTCCTGCAGGCCCTGAGACTGCGGAACCTCGACGTCATCACGACCGCGGCCAAGGAGAACAGCAACTTCATAGAATCCGTGCGCGGAATCGCGGCGATCAAGGCGTTCGGGCAGGAGGGCAACCGTCAGCGCCTCTGGCAGAAGACCAAGGCCGACGCAGTCAATGCCCAGATCAAGCTCGGTCGCCTGAGCGCCGGTTTCGATGCGCTCGGCCAGTTCGTCATCGCTATAGAACGCGTGATCTTCGTCTATCTGGCGATTACGTTGGCCTTCGATTCCCTGCTGACCATCGGCATGATCTTCGCGTTCCAGGCCTACAAGCAGCAGTTCCTCGACGCTGGCATGCGTTTGACGGAACAGGCCATCAACTTCCAGATCGTCAAGGTGCACCTCACCCGGATCGCGGACATCGCCTTGTCGAGGACCGAGGATTCCGAAATCGAGAAGAGCCGCGAGGAACCGGACTTCTCCAAACCGCTGATCGTCGAACGCCTGTCCTTCCGATACGGACAGAACGAGCCATGGACGCTCAAGAACGTCGACCTGACCATCGAACCCGGCGAGTTCGTCGCGGTCACGGGGCCTTCGGGCGGCGGCAAGACGACTCTCGTCAAGGTCATCATGGGCCTTTTCGAACCATCGGCGGGGACGGTGAGGCTCGGTGATCGCCCCATCTCGTCGCTGCAGAAGTCACGCTACCGCAGGGGGATCGGCCTAGTGGCCCAGGGAGACATGCTCTACGCGGGGTCTTTGGCGGAGAACATCGCCTTCTTCGACCCTCAGATCGACATGGACCGCGTCCGCGAGGTGGCGACGCAGGCGCGGATCGCCAGTGAGATCGAAGGCATGCCGATGGGCTACGAGTCCCTCGTGGGTGACATGGGATCGATCCTGTCGCAGGGACAGCTTCAGCGCGTCCTCCTCGCAAGAGCGCTCTATCCGCGTCCCAAGGTGCTCATCCTGGACGAGGGAACGGCAAATCTGGACGACATGAACGAAACGGAGATCCTGAAGACCATCAGCGAACTGAAGATCACCCGTATCGCCATCGCACACCGGCCGGCGACGATCCGGATGGCCGACCGTATCGTCACGGTCAACGACGGTTTCGTCAAACCCGTTAACCCGCCGGTGCCCTTCAACGTGCGTAGCAGCGGGAGCATTCAGGCGTCGAAAATGAGCTAGGCTTCCCGTGTTTATGCGCAGCTCGAACTGATTAAGGAGAAGCCTAAAACCCCAAAACATGCATAATGCAGGCAACAGATCGGGATGACAGTTCTTGCTCTCTGGGTCTTAAAATTACGTGATGTACCGATTGAACAGCGGATACATTGAATTAACATTGCTTGCGCTCGCCGCAGTGTCGGTAAGGACCGCGCCGTCCGGCACACCGGCCTTGAGGTGCCGTCCCATACGCCACGATACTGATCACAAGGCGAAGTTCCAAAGCGCTCAATGCCTGAGGGCCTGCCGCTCACGCCAGTCAGAAATCCCCCGGTCTCGTTCGCTTGTCTTCCGGGCTCGGAGAAGACATGATGATAAACTGAAGGAACACTTAGGCTCAGGACCTATTAAATCGCTTGCGCTGGAGGCATTGGGTTGATTCAACAGCGGCACTGAGGAGGTGCTGCTGGTGTCTGAGCTTTGGTTGTTGAGTGAGGCGCAGATGCGTCGGATCGAGCCCTATTTTCCACTTTCGCATGGCATCCCGCGGGTCGATGATCGCCGGATCGTCAGCGGCATCATCTTCGTGATCAGGAACGGGCTGCGCTGGCGTGACGTGCCTGCCGGTTACGGCCCGCACAAGACGATCTACAACCGTTTCATCCGCTGGAGCCGTCTGGGCGTGTTCAACCGCATCTTCGCTGAGCTCGCCGCCAAGGGCGGTAAACCCGATCGTCTTATGATCGACGCCACCCACCTGAAGGCGCACCGGACAGCGGCAAGCCTGCTAAAAAAGGGGCTCTACCCAGACGTATCGGGCGCACGAAAGGTGGCTTGAACTCCAAGCTCCACGCTGTCTGCGACGGCAAGGGCCGCCCGTTGATCATGCTGCTCAGCGAAGGCCAGATGAGCGACTACAAGGGCGCTGCGCTGATGATCGATGCCTTCCCCAAGGCCAAGGCTTTGCTCGCCGACAGGGGCTACGATGCCGACTGGTTCCGCCATGCCCTGGCCAAGCGCGGCCTCGCCGCCTGCATCCCATCAAAGACGAACCGCAAAGTGCCCATCCCGCACGACACCGCCCTCTACCGTCAGCGCCACAAGGTCGAGAACATGTTCGGCAAACTCAAGGACTGGCGCCGCATCCACACCCGCTATGACCGCTGCGCTCACACCTTCATGTCCGCCATCTGCATCGCAGCAACCGTCATCTTCTGGCTACCGCAATGAGTCCTGAGCCTAGCTGTTTTTATCGCGACGAGGCTCTTGCAGTGGGCGACCTGGTAGCAGTAGCACTGTCGGCATGGAGGTGTCGGCTCCGGTGCTCGCCCTTCCGACCCGGTGTTGGAACCTCGACTTGGTTCGTGACCAGATCGTATCACGGGAGGCGGATCCCCACGTTCATTCGGAAGAGACAGCACCCATCGCTTGCCTACGCAAACCGGGACCCTCGCCCCTATCTGTATCAGCAAAGGCCCCTTCGCCACTCCCTTGGGCTTCGTTAAGCAGTCCCTTGCTTCAACAATGCTCATGCGCAACAAACCGGTTCGGCTCTAATCCTTGCTAGCAAAGCTAAAGGTCACTTCAGGCGTGCTTCAGCTCCCGGAAAGAAAACGCGAAACTAGGAAATAGGACATACCTCGAGAATGTTTTTCGATCATCCAAATCGCGTAATATTCATTCACAACCCAAAGACTGGAGGCCGTTCGATTGCAAAGCTTTTTGATTTTGACGACTCAGAACCGTTTAGGTTCGCACATATATCACCTGCTGTAATACGTAAGAAATTTTTTCAAAGCGATTGGAACAATTTCTTTTCATTTTGTTTTGTTCGAAATCCTTGGCGGCGATATGTATCTTTATATAATTTCCAGCGCAGTGCGACCTATGCTGCGATGATGAACAATAATTTTTCATCGACCATTGCGAGACATTTCCTTCTAAATGAGTGGATGGAATACAATACCTTGTCTCCGCAGAAGGCCAACTGGTTCGGCGTAGATCAAAAGTTATGGTGGTCCGGTGTTACGAAGGCTTTTCGATTTGAAGAAATCGATAGAGCTCACTCTGAGCTTGCACATAAATTTAATCTCTCAAATTTTTTGCCACATGAAAATGCTTCACCACTATCGGAATCTCCCGATGTCGATAGGTTAAGCGATCGTTCTAAAGACATAATTGCTGAGTTGGATCGGGAGACTATCGACGAGTTCGGCTATGTTCCAGAATGACTCAGGAATTTTGAAGCTGAAACGACTTCAGATGCCGAGGACTAGCTTACGAGATGGGAGCAACATTGATCCAGCCGAACTCTTGTTCGAAGATATAGGCAAGATTGACAAAAAGAATTGGCCCGTCGGATTTGAATTGGAAATGTACGAGAGTCAGCGATCCTCGCTCTGCATGGAAAAACAGTTAGACGATTGCCTAAGGTCTTTAGGCGTTGATTATAGTGAGCGAAGATACGCTAAATTCAAACAGAGGCCATCTAGTGAGCTATCTGCTTATTATATTTGGAACGAAACTGAGAATGGCCGCGTTGACGTAGACGCAATAAGGCAAGTAAATCGCATAGTTGGAGGCAGTAATGCGCTTCGAAAAGGTTGGCTTACTACCACGAGATTTAAATCTGGCCATGTAACTCAATTCGATTGCGCCAGTGACCCGTTTACATTCTTGAAATCTTGGGTAAGCGAGTTTAACGCACCGGTTGCTTCTAGCCTTATCATGACCAAAGCTATTTGGCTGTTTCTAGATTTACTCGTTGCACATCCTTTCTTGGATGGCAATGGGCGCACTGCACGAATAATGCTACAAGCGTATCTGTACGCAAATGGCATTCTTGCGGGGCCAATTCTCCCGTTAGGGCCATTCCTTCAAATCAACCAGCGCTCCTTCCTTAATGCAGCCTTGTCTTGGGAGCTATTCGATCGACCATCAGCCTTTTTCGGATTTATGGATCAGGCGATAAGATCGACCGCGATTGTATCGGCAAAGCTTCTCTCGAGATATCAAGCATAGCTTCACTCTATTTAATAATATTTGTTTCAAACAGCATTCTCTATTATCGTCTTTTCTGAGGATGACGTGACCCCCAGCTTTCCCCCAGCTGGGATTAGAGTCGGGCAGTTTTTTTGCGCATCAGCGCGGCTGAAGCAATGGGCTGCGTAGCGAAGCCCGTAGGGCGTAGCGAAGCAGGCCATTGCTTATCCAGTTCGGCGGCGAACGCCGCCGGTGTTGCGTAGCCAAGGGCCGAGTGCGGCCTCTCGCGGTTGTAGTCCTCTACCCAAGCCGCGATCTCGACCCGGGCATGAGCAAGGCTGAGGAACAGCGTTTCGTTCAGCAGTTCGTCGCGCATGCGGCCGTTAAAGCTCTCGCAGAAGCCGTTTTGCATTGGCTTGCCCGGTGCGATGTAATGCCACTCCACACCGCTCTCGCCGCACCATGCGAGCACCGCATTACTGGTGAGCTCGGTGCCATTATCGCTGACGATCATCCCCGGCTTGCCGCGCTCGACGATCAGATCGGCCAACTCGCGCACAACCCTGCGACCGGAGATGGACGTGTCTGGCACCGCTCGCAGGCACTCTCTGGTCACATCGTCGACGATGTTGAGCACGCGGAACCGTCGCCCAGACGCCATCTGGTCGTGCACGAAGTCGAGGCTCCAGCGCTGGTTCGGCAGGGCTAGAACCGGAGTCGGCGCCCTGGGCCCGACAGCACGCCTGCGGCTGCGTCGCCGCCTGACCGCCAGTCCTTCCTCCTGATAGATGCGCTGGGTCTTCTTCCGGTTGATCATCACGCCCTCCCGGCGCAGCAGGATGTGCAGACGCCGATAGCCGAACCGCCGACGCTGGTTGGCCAGCTCGCGCAGCTTCTCACGCAGACCGGCGTCATCGTCCCGGATGGAACGGTAACGCACGCTCTTGCGATCGGCATCGATGACACGGCACGCCCGCCGCTCGCTCATCCCGTGGCAGTCCTGGAGATGAGCCACAGCTTCCCGCTGCGCGGCGGGCGTCAGAACTTTTTTGCCAGGAGATCCTTCAAGGCAGCCTGATCGAGCATCGCATCGGCCAGCAACCGCTTCAGCTTCGCGTTCTCGCTCTCGAGCTCCCGCAGTCGCCGGGCTTCGGACACATCGAGCCCGCCATACTTCGACTTCCAGTTGTAGATCGTCGCCTCGGACACCCCGTGTCGCCGGGCCAGGTCGGCGGTCTTGGCTCCCGCCTCCGCCTCCTTGAGCACGCCGATGATCTGCTCTTCTGAAAACCTCGTTCTCTTCATCTCGTCCGTCCTTCCATCAGGGCCGGACTCTAATCATACTTGGAGGAAAATCAGGGGGTCACGTCACTCCGACTTTTCAAAGTTTATGGCGGTGATAAGCCTAGCTGATTGACGAAATAATGCTTGACTCCAAACGACGGGTCTTGCTGTCTACAAATACCGGGTGTAGCGAAAGTTCCGCGCCTTGTTAGAAGACGTCTGATGCTATCAATTTCAGAGCGCATCTAAGTTTCAAGCTGACCTTGAACCGTGTTAATAATTAGTATTTCAGGTAGGGGGAAAAACGATGGCAAGCAGTTTTCGCGCGCTAACCGAAGAGGAACTGGGCTTCGTAGGGGGTGGCAATACGATCACCGTTCGAGGATGGAGGCCAAGCCGTTCAGAATATGATTCTTGGTTTGAGGGAGGTGGATCGGAAACCGGCGACCCGCGTACTGAGGCTGGTAATAGTGGTGATGGCGACCCGCCCCCGCCCGTCGAAGAAATGCTTTGTGATAATGAAACTGCGCCGGAAAGTGATCCAAGCGTCGATCCCACTCAGAAGCAAGCCTTCGAAGAATATCTTGCTGAGTTAGCGGAACAGCTAAACACCATAGATCCAGATTCAGTGTTTTCGGGCCAAGTTAATATTGCGGGTGAAATATTCGACATTGAGTTCAGTGCTGGTGAATTTTTAGCGATTCTTAAGGGATACGAATTCGTTTTTGCAAACAGCATGACAAGCGCTTCGGGGTTGGGTGGTAGCTTTGATGATTTTGCGGTCGTCGATCCAGCGCTCCTTACTTTGATTAACTCACCCACAATTCAGGGGCAGGTCCTCAATACTGATATCGCCGACTGGCTGGTGGTCCACGAAGTCGGTCATCAACTACGGGCGGTTGAGGCTTTAACAAACGGGTTATTTCAACAATGGTATAGCGCAAATTCCGCTGATTTGACCGGTTTGAGTCAGGAGCAAATAACAGAAATATGGCGTACTACTGATGCATTTGCTGATTTAGAAAGTATGAATAACTCTGTCGGTAGGGCTATTTTGGGCGAGTCCGGAAGTTCGAGTTTCTGGGGAAGCCCTGGTAAGGGTTACAGTACTTCTTTGACCCTTACTGTGTCAATCCAGCCAGGGGCGGGTGAAGCCGGTGAGCGACAAGCTAACGAGTGCGGTGGCGGCGAGGGGGGAGCTTCTCCGACCGGTGGGACAGCCACAGGAGGCACTAGTTCCGGCGGAACCACTGGTTCTGGTGGGGGCGGTACCTCGGGGGGATATTCCGGCGGTGGAGGGAATGTTAATCAGAACATCGAGTTGTATTGATTGCGCATTGGGCATCGCCGTATTGCGGTGCCATCGTCCCAATTGAAACAGGGACGGAGGAGTGAAATATGAAAAATTCCATACCAACCGCGATACGAAATCTACTGTTAGGGTTAATATTCTTCACATGTGCTCCGGCAGAAAGTCGCGAACTCTCTTCGGACCAATACACCATAATCCCAGCATTTCAGATCGACCTAGAGCGAAATAGGATTTTTTTACCTATCGCCGATCGAGTTGTAGCCCGCCCGTTGACTGATTGTTCGAATAAGAGCATTTTTTGTTTGGACAGCTCCGAACTGAAGATGGTCTGGAAGAGGCAATGCGGTTTGCAAGGTCAAGTTGGTGATTTTGTTGCCGCAAATGAGATTGCTGGAAGAGTTGTTGGTTTTTACGATCGGCTAATCCATCACTCGGGTTTAACCCAACGAGAATTTATTTTTATGGTCGAAGGGCAGGGTCAATTTGCTTATATAGTAAATTCGAGAGCTGAGGTCCGCAGTTTTCTTATCGATAATTCGAAGGAAGGGCGTCTGACGTCTTACTTCGGCAATCATAAAGTATTTGAGCTAAGCGAGCTTGATTCTCCGGAGCTAGAGGGAGTGCTTTTTTCCGATATTTTTTCTAGATCTAACCTTGGCGGATGCTCCTGAGCGAGGGATAATAAAAACACACCGATCGGAATTGGGACATCTCGTCCGTCCTTTCTTCAAGGCCAGCCTCTAATCGAGACTGCCGGGAAATCAGGGGGTCACGTCACATCAGCCGCCAATTGCTCTGAGATCTGGATGCACAATTGGGCAAGCGGCGCAGCCATTCGGGTTTCATCGCCGGTTCGGCGCAGGAACCAGTAGGCGAGCTGGTATAAGGCCGATGGAACATCGATGCTGATACGGCCCTGCACCCGCAACCACGCCAACGTCACCATGGCGGTGAGCACGACGTCGCAGCTGACATGGCGGCACATCTCGATCCAGTCTTGCCCGGTCTGCGGAAACTCGACCTCGGTCTTGCCGATGAACAGGTCGCGCGGCAGCCCCATTCGCAAGCCTATTTCAGAGAGATGCGCCCACTCCCGCCCCTGTCCCTTGAGCTCGAGCGCGAGGTCCAGATGCGGTCGCATCTCCCCATAACGGACGCGCTGATTGCCGCGTAACTGGTCTGGGAGAAGCAGGCCGTACTGCATCGCGGCCAGCGTCAGCAGGGGAAGTTCGGCTGCGAGCCCGCCATAGGTCACCACCCGATGGTCAGGGCGGAACCGGATGTGATCAAGCAGGCCTTCGACCACGGCTTGTTCATCGCCGTGCTCACGCTCGGTCCAGGCGGACAGCCCCTCGATCGCGATTGTCCGATCATCACCGATGACGATGTCGAGCGCGGCGGCGGCGAAAATGCGCTTGCAAGCTTGGTTGTGGCGTTTGCGGCCTCTGGCCTCCAGCTTTGCTATGCCTTTGGGATCGATCGCCCGATAATCCTCGTGGAGATATTCGTCCCATGCGGATTCGGTATCGATGAACGTCAATTTCAGCATTGTATTTTCCTTCTTGAGGTTGGACCCGCCAACCCACTCCTCTTCCAGCCCTTATAACCCGACGGGCCGCGCCCGTTCGATGGCGCGCCACGCTTCCCACGCCGAGCTCAGCGAGGTTCGCTCGTGCCGTGAAAAACGCGACCAAAGGAAGGCCAGCCACAGGCATTGCGCCTCGTCCGGTGCCTTTCGCGACCGAGAGAGGATGTTCGAACCGGGCCCTGCCCGCTTGATCCGATACGCCGCAGCGATCTCCTCCATCGCGCGGTTCGCGCACTCGAGCGGATAGATGTCGAGATCGCCGCGTTCCCGTTGCAACAATTGCAGGTCGGCCAGTGGGAGCGGTCCACCCGCGGCGAGCGCATGGCGCAGATAGTGCTGCGGAGTGCGCGAGGCGCGTGCGATCACGGTCGCATCGGACGGTATGCGTTCGGCAAGACCGGCGAGGATGTCCGCGCGGGTGGCCGTCCTGCCGAAGGCGCGATGTTCGATCGCAAACCTCGCCGCTCCTTGCCGGCCGCGGGTGACGGTGAAGATCGCGGTCGAACGGATCGTCGAACGGCTAGCGAATTCGCTTCGGTCGCGGATGATGGCGAGCGAGCACAGGATTCGCGGATGCCGCCGTAAGGTATCGGCCATGGAACTGGTTCCTTGCTGTAAAACGGAAAAGGGGCGGCGCTCTTGGTGGAAGCGCCGCCCCGTTAGGTCCGGTAGTTGGAAGCTATCAGGCTGTCGCAGTGCCCACCGGGACCGCGGTGCCGTCGGCCTGGAATGCGAAGGTGTCCGCTTTCCACGCCCCCGTCTCGAGAACCGGAGCAAGGGCTTCCGCCGCGGCCGCGATCCGACGCTCCGCTTGTGCGAGTGTCCCGGATCGCTTCGTTGCCTTGGCGACCTTCATTTCTCTGAGGATGCCGCGCCCATCGATGGCGAACTGACGGCTGCGATCCATGGTGACGAGGACGAGGGCCTTTTCGGCGCCGATACAGACCGGCTCAACCCGCACCATGCCAATCGAGTCCAACATTCGGAACACCAGGAAATACCAGGCAGGCTTGGTGTCCGTGTCCGTATTGTAGACAGCGAAGACCGCATCCTGACGGTCGTCGGAAGCCTTCCGGGCGATGCCTTCCATCACCGGCAAGCTTGCGGTCACAACGCCGCCGAAGGTGACCGCCGACGTGCCCGTCGCGGTCACCGGCAATCCGAGTTCGAGACGAAGGGCGAGCGCGTTCGCCCGGTGGGCTTCGAGCCCACCAGCTTGGGAATTGTTCATCAATCTGTTCCTTATTTCAGTGTGACGGCGTCTTCGCCGGAGCCTTTTCCCTCAGCCGGATGGCCCACCATCAGCGCCGCCAGTGCGCCACTTCCACTTCTCGTTTCACTGGTTCCCACGTCCATTCGGCGCGATAGCGATCGATCCAGTTCACCGGGACGATGGTCGGATCGCGACCGACCAGTTCGCGGTACCAAGCGATCTCAGCGTCATGGTCCGGCTCGCGTACGAGCTTGTGATAGACGCCGTGATACGACCGGCGGTAGCCGCGCCGATACGCGTCCTTTTGCAGGCGATGCGGCAGATCGCTTGCTTCGAAGCGCCAGCTGGCTGTCTTGGCACCTTCGAGGGCGTGGGCCATGACCGTGCGCCCGTCCTCGCATACATGCGCTAGGAGATTGACGAGGCTGGCGACATCGTCACCTGCGCGGTGCGCTACGGGATTGAACAGGCCCGCCTGCATCAGGAGATACCCTTGCGCGCGGCCATCGAAGCCAAGGCCATGCCAGTTGACATCCGCCATGGCGCAGATCCACGGCATCGCGCCGACCTCTAGCACGAGTTCTTCGAGATGGCGCCGATCGAACGCGACGTTGAAGGCCAGGCAGGCATCCGCTTCGGCAAGATGATCGGCGATTTGCTGTGGGACGAACCGCTTGCCCTCGACCATTTCGGTGGTGATCCCGGTAATCCGGCTGATCTCCGGTTCGATCGGACGGCATGGCTGCTGCATGCCGCTCCGCAAATTCTCGACCGCAATCACGCGACCTTGATCGTCGATGACGATCATGGCGACGGCGATCTCGATCAGCTCGTCATATTGCGGATCGAAGCCCGTCGTCTCGGTATCGAGCACGGCAATCTTCATGAAGGGCGGCCCCGCATCGGCGGGGGCTTGCCATTCGCGAAGCGGCGTTATGCGGCGCAAAATCCGAACGTCCTCGTTGGCCTGCGAGGGCCGGCAGGGGCTTTTCGATATCATTGTATTCTCCTTGATGGCTGTGACACGAGGATGTCGCGGCGAAGCCTTTTCCTTCACCACTTCACCCTCGGCTGCACCGTCAGCCTCGAGAATTCAGTCGGCCTCCTGAAAAGCCGAACCTTTTCCATCTGCGGTGGCATGGATGCGCCTCAAAGACGGCCAGGCGACCGGAAAGATCGCGTTCAGACGATACCTTGCGCGTGGGCGCGGGCCTGCTGTGCCGCCAAGTTCGCATGGTGCCGATCGGCGGCCTCCCGTAGCGCTCGCCAATCATCGGCATCTAGGTCGAGGGGCCATTTCCCAACTTGCTTCGCGGCCCTCGCCGCCAGGGCGAATTGCGAGCCATCGGCCTTGTCGCGTGCGCTTTTCCAGCGCCGCAGATCACGTCTGCTCCTCTCCTCGCCCTCTTCGATCACCCGGCGCAAAAGGTTAGACCACAAACCCGTGGTGGACCAGGGGCGGGCCCCCTCCCTCTCTTTCTCAGGCAGCGCATCGATGATCGCGGCGTTTCCTTTGACGAGCATCTTAGCGGTCGCGACCTCGCCCAAGATCGGATGGATATGCTGTTTGAACGCCGCCTGGCGCTGCTCCATTTGGAAGAGTTCGGCTTGCACCGACGGATCGCTCAAACCACGCAACGTCAGGCGGTTGCCTCGCCAGTAGATCGGCTGCGGCAGGATAAGTCCCTGCTCGGTGATGCCGACATGGATTGCCTTGTCCTTGACCCGGGCGACGAAGGCGCGAGCAATCTCGATTTCGCTCGCAAGGGTATCGTTCGTATCGCTCGAGGGGGGCAGATCGCGTGCCGCAGAAGCCGCCTCGTTCCTGCCCGCCAATTGCGGGACCGGTGCCCCCTGCCCGCGCTTGGCCGAGATTTCTCGCGCTATCCGTCCAAGCCGCTCGCCAACGTCACGCATCTTGGCGACGAGTTCGGAATTGGTCCGCGCTTCACTTGGAGGGTCGACGGATGTGAGGCCGACGGGCAAGCCCGGCTTCGCGGTCTGGACAGGCACGGACACCGAAGACACTAATTTGATCCCAGCCCATTCCCGCGGCGGCGTGACGGCGCGGATGACCGGCATTTTCTTCGCCTGGGGGAGCTCGACGGGGCGAAGATCAGGGCTCGGATGGGAGCCAGGCGCCCGGACCGGCTGCAGTCGCACACCTGGATCAGAGTAAGGTTTGACCGGTCGGATATGTCGCAATCCCAGTAAGGATTGGGCAGTCGCGGACACCGGAGCGACAGGGCGGATGGACGGCCATTCATTGATTGTGGGCGCCACTACCGGGGCTATCACGGGCGAATGGGCCCGCTGCGGCGAGACGGCGCGGATGATCGGCATTTCCCTCGCCTGCGGGAGCTCGACAGGGCGAAGATCAGGGGTCGGATGGGGGCCAGGCGCCATGACCGGCTGCAGTTGCACACCCGGATCAGAGAAAGGTTTGACCGGTCGGACATGACGCAGTCCCGGTAAGGATTGGGCAGTCACGGAGACCGGAGCGATAGGGCGGATGGACGGCCAATTCTCGACTGTGGGCGACGCTACCGGGGCTGTCACGGGCGAATAATCCTGCGGCGCTTCGATCCGACGCAGTATCGGCGGTGTCTGGATCGTTGGGCTTACTAGGGACACTTTCGAGATTCCGAGGGCGTTCACGGAAGGCGCAATCGCAGCCATTGGCCGAAGGACGATGTCTCTATCGGTCGCTCCGATTACGGGGCGTAGGGACGCTGGAGCCGGAGGCATGGGCGCAACTGGTTTCAGATTGGTTGTTGGGTTTGAAGAGGGCCACACGAGAGCAAGCGCTGGGGGTGGCGACGAGGCCGGCGCGGCCGTATCGATGGCTGGGAACGTGTCGGCGACTGATGACAGGACAGCGCTCAAGCTCATCTTCGGTCCTGGATCGATGTTGCCCTCGATCGATGTAGTTAGGCGCGCATCCGGGCCTTCCTCAAGCCGCATTTCCACCTTCTCAATCGGTGTCTTGGCGGCGATCTGTGCCACTTCGACCGGCGCGATAGTCGATCCAGGCAATCCTTCTTTGGGTGCTGCGACCCCGCGCAGCGATGAGCCGGGCTTACGGCTCATCACGCCACTGACAATGGCGATGGATGCGTTATCGGCGTCCCCTCTAACACCAGCGACGGGGCGCAAATCAAGAGGCGATCTGACCGCCAGTTCCACTTTCGCGAGGGCCGAGCCGATGCTTCAGGGCTCTCTCTTTCGGCGTGCTTCCCGTTTCATTTCGAGGGTTCTTTCGAGCCGAACATTGGCGTCCATCGTCCTGCGGTTCGCCTCGACATCAGCTACGAATTTGCCCTCTCGTGCCGTGCGCGTCTTTCGTTTGTCGAGCTTCTTCTGCGGCTTGTGGACGAGCCCACGCTCGGCATTCGAGAGGTGAGTGTAGTGCCGCTCTATCCCTGCCCGATCGACGGTCGCGGTCATGATCTCGGCCACCCTTCGCCGTGCATGACGCCAATACTCAGCTCCATCGAGATCGGCGCGATAGTCCTGGGCGATCTCCCATCCATAGGACTCGGTGCGCATCATTGGCCGCCAGCTACCGCAGATATGGCCATGGAAATTGCGCTGATCGCCATCCGGATCCGGTCGGTGGAGCGCGGCGGCATAGGGCAGGCCATGACGACCAAACAGCTCGTGCGCGACCGCTTTCAGGATGGCCAAACGCGCATCCTGTGGAACGTCATGCGGCAGCTGGATGATGATATTTACATTGGTTTTCGCGTCAGCCCGGCTCTCGCGCTGGGTCAGTTCGAGAACGTCCGCGCCCATGAGGATTTCGTCAAGATCACCGCCCATGTTGCTGAAGAATATCGGCCGGTCCAGGGGATCGAGTTCGCAATGTTCCACGTCGGACATATAGACGATCCTGCGCCCCGTGATGCCGAAGGAATGCCGCTTCGCGCCATCGTAATCGATCATCATCACGATCGCGCGTCGACCCTGCCGGTCGAGAATGGGCGCCTGGTAGGAGGGCAGCGGAACGATGGATTTGGACGGTATCTTTCGCGCTTTTCGGCGGTGTTCTTTGCGGTTGTGAGGCTCGACTCGGACCCTGATTTTCTTCGGCGGAAAGCGCCTTTCGACCCGGTCGAGCTTGCGCTGAATCGCCTTGTTAATACGCGCCTGAAGCCGGTCGTCGCGCAGGATCGCGGCCATCCTGCGCCGCTCGTGGCGGCTCGCCGAGACGGCATCTCGGCGGTGGATGGCGATGTCCTTCAACGCTGCCCGGGTCAGCGAGACGATGGTCCCGTCAAGCATATAGGAATAGGTGCGCGCGATGCCATCGCGCTCCTCAGCTGTAGGTGGTGTGGGGGTCCTTTTCGTTTGGCGCATGCTAAACAATTTCTCTCGCTAAGACCCCCACACCTCCTTTCTGTCCTTCTTGATTGTCTTAATCCTGCAACCCAATGCGTAACCATTCTTCAGCAGCATGGGTTGGCATACGGATACACCTGATGATGTAGTTCTGCGATGACCGGCAACGGGAGCTTAGCGCCTCAATAACGAACGTAGAGCTACCCGCTCGCGATCTTGAAGTCCGTCGTTCGCTGGCCCACTGAGGAACCGCAGTGGAGTATCTAAACGGGAAGCCAAACTTAAGAGCTCAGCACGCCCGGTCGCTACTTGGCGGTCATTTCGGCCAGCGTCAGCAGAATTTGATTCCATAAGGGACGCAAGTAACTCTGATAGGGGTGGAGAGGTGAAGAAGCCCCGCTCGGCCCGATTACTGGCGCAGGGCCGCGCATCCACCTGCTGACGCGGTACGCCCGGTCATTACTGGGAGAGCTTCGCACAACCCTCACGAAATGCCAGGATGAGAGGGGGGGCACCGTCCAGGCCCTGGAGGCAATCGAGGAGATCGGCGCCCTTCAATCGCATCCTACCGCACATCAGGGAGATTAGGAACTCGACCGTGGCCTCACCCCTGGGCCGGTCCCATTCGTTGAAGATCCGCTTCAGCAGCCTCGCCATCTCTCTGCTCGCGTCCTCATCGCCCGAATAGTCGAGTTCGCCCGGCATGGCCGCCCGCAAGAATGCGGACTGAATCACTCCATCATTGAAACGGCCGAACGTCGATGGCGCGATGAAGCCGTGATAGAAGGCGGTCTGGCGAAGCCGCGGCGATCGACCGCCGCGGAGATTCTCAAGGACACAGGCGATCGTAAAAAGGATGTCGCCATGACTGGCATCGGCCGGATCATATTCGCCGTCCCAAAAGGCGAAAGTCTTGCGAAGCCCGAGCGGGGTGCCATCGGGTGCCGCCCAGAAGAAAGAGTTCACGCTGTCCTGCAAGCCGTCGATCGCATCGATCCGATCCAGAACGGCCTTGATGAGATCGGGTCCGAGGTCCGCCCCCGAATCCGGTTCAACGAGCCCGTTCAGGGCCTCGCGCTCGACTTCCCAAGCAGACGGACCATGCCGCTCGGGCAGCGTGAGTTCCTCGAGGAGAACCACGGCATGCTTGTGGTCGGTGCTGCTGTAGACGAGGTCGCCGCGAAGGCTCCCGTGGCGAGGATGCTGTGTATGCTTGGCGACGCCGATCAGATACGTCCGCGGTGCATCGCCGGCCGGATCCCGCAGGTCGCGGCTGATCGACTGGAGGCATCCGCCCGATCCGATGCAACCGGCGACAATCAGGACGCTGCCATGGACGCTATCGACGCCGATCTTGCTTAAGTCCTTCGCCGAAACGGGCTTGCTGACGTCTTCCGGCGCGTAGTTGTCGGCGATCTCCAGAGCCAACTGGGCGCTTCCCGGGTCATCGGCGTTCACGATCAGCTTCGTGCTGGCCGCGAGGTGGCGATTGCAGGCCGCCTTCACCCGGTCATCGAACACCGACCCCTTCAGCTTCGTCACGTCGACGAAATAGCTGTCGATCGCGGTCGCGTTGTTGCTCTGCTGCCGCAAGCCGAGCGCACCGCGACAACGATACCGGCCTAGGAAAGCCTTCGAATCGTCTTCGATGTCTCTGCCCGTGATCTTGATGCCGACATGCTGAATGGCGTCGGCAAGGAACTGGTCGCCGACGAAGTGGACGGCCGTTGAGCCTGTCTTACACATTGGACAATCCGGTTCGCGATATTCTTCGGTGACGAGTGGGAGCTTGTCGCTGTAGCGCGGATCGGCAACGAGGTTACACAGGACGGTTACGTCGGGCGAACTCTGGATGAGGCCGAAAAGGATCAGCACGCGGTCCTTCAACAGCATCTTACGCTTCACGAGTTCGCGCGCCATGTTCCCGCTTGTACTGGCCGAGATGAGCACGAGGGTCCTTTTGGGCTGCGTGAAGTCGTAGCCGCCGTTGATGCCCGGCCACGAAGAGAAGCTGTTCACCATTGGAGCGACGTAGCTCGGATCGAACAGCTGGCGAAGTTGGATCGCGGCGTGTCCGACGCTGGAGATTGAGGAGGTATCGACGCAGATGTATTCAAGGTCGGGCGCGAGATGACCCAAGATCGTCATCGCCACGAACATGACCTCCGGCCCGAGGACCAGCAGGTTCGCAGCGCGGATGAAGGCCTTCGAGTGCTTGCCCGACGGATGTACGAAGTGCGTCGTCTCGCTAGGCCGAACCAGTCCGTCGCGCCGGTGGAACAGTTCGCACAACCCGTGATCCCGTAGACTAGCGAATGCTCCGTCGTCGATCGTGACGTCTGGGCCGCTGACGGGATGGACGCCGCCCAAGGCGCCCATCTGCGTGAAGCCGACCACGACCACCGCGGTGGTGCCTAACGGGACGCGCCACTCCTCGGGACCGAGCTCGCCAAGTTTCGTGGCGATCGCCGCGGCGACATTGTCCCTGACCACGAAGACGAGGGCGTCGGGCTGGAGGTTGGAACCGATATCATCCGTTAGCAGATCATACAGGTCGCCCTGCGGGATCGTCACCTGTGGTGAGAAGACGATGAGCCACTTCGAGTCCGGCTGCGGCGTCTTGCCGGTCGTTCGATAGGCGAAGAGACGGCTCATCAGCGGCCGATCGGGAACAGCAAGGTCACGACGGCTCCCGACGCGGGCGCATGACGGGTGAAGCCTGCCGCACCACCACCGGCGTCATCGAGCTCGTAGTCGGCGTCGATGAGGGCGGTGTCGTGTTCGCCGGCAAAGGACCTGAAAAGCGACAAACGCCCGGTACGAAGGCGGATGAAACCACCCCGGCCCTTCAGCCGCGAAAGCATTCGCGGCAACCCGATTCCGGCGCCGTCTTGCCTTCGCGTCGAGACGTTGCGGAGAAGGCAGTTGCGGACTAGTTCATACTCCCGCTCGAGCGGGACGTCCTCGTCGATGGGCCGACCCGCCGCTCGCGCGGCATAGCCGGGCCCACTGTCGAACACTGAAATTTCCAGCAACTTGGCACGCGCCCCCCGTCTGGGTCGCGCGATAATGGACGCCAGGTATTCCTCGAATGGCGGGAAGTCGGCCGACACCTTCTCGCTCTCATCCAGCCAGTGTTGCGCGAAGTGCGTTCCGCGGACCGATCGCCGATACGGCCGCCCTGCCGCGTCGGTGCGAGCGTGATAGTGTGTGTTCGCGAATAGCTCGCGCAGCATCACGCCGACCGCCTCGACATCCTTGAACTCGAAGTCACGCTTCCTGGCGTCACCCAGTGCCGCCCCCATCAGGTCGCGGGCGAGATCGACAAAATCCGATTCACCGCGCACATTCGCGCCGCCGTTCGTGGTGGGGTGGTAGAAAGGCTGGAGAGCCCGTTTGGTAGTTTGGTCGGCGCACAGCAGTGTCGTGGCCGTGCCACGGGCGGTTTCACGGAAACGTCCAGCGTCCATCGCCTCGATCCTCTGCCGCGCATCTTCGTAGGCGGTCGCAAGCATGGAGGTTTGGCCGTCCCTCGCCACCACCTGTGCCGACATCAGAACCGCGACCAGCCCAGGAAGGGTTTCGACGAGGTTGGCGACGGTCTGCTCTGCGTGGGGCGCCTGGGCATGGGTCAGCAAGACGGAATCGGTCTCGACTACGGAGCGCGACCAAGTGTTTATAACTTGCAGCAGCGAGACCGCGCCGCCGCAGTGCGCATACTTCAGGTTGCTCGCAAGCAGCAAACGGCCATCGGTTCCCCTCTCGATAGCCCCAAGATGTTCTTCGCAGGCCGCGATGGTCGCAACCCTGTTGACGCTCAGCATGCGGTTAGCCGTCCCCGATCAATTGCGGCGGATCCAGAGTAAAGTTCCAGACGGAAAACGCAACGTGACGCTGCAGAGCGACGGACATTGCCTCACGCTGATCGCAGGCACTAAGGTCAGCTTGGTCCAATAAAGCCCGTGAGTTGTTAATCGGCTTGCGGCCTGGAATCCGTCCTATTGGGTTGTTGGTTTTCCCGAAGCTCTATCGCCAATTTCGCATCGAAAGGAGATTTCGATGTCGATTAACGAACGCCTCTATTCCTGCGCGAGCCTTGCCGGACCGCTGGTAGACGGCAACCTCGGACACGCTGATGCAAACGCATTTCACGGCCTTCTGACGTTCGAGGCCGCCGAATTCGCGGAGCGCATTTCGCTCGTTCCCGGATGGTCAACGATGTCCGTGCTCGATCTGATCATCGGCCTTGTGAAGGAAGATCACAGCGATCTTGCAGCTCGTTTCGCCGTCTCGCGATGGACTAAACGCAAGGCCGCCTACGATGACGAATGCGCTTCGTGGAAAGCCGCAGCCAACGAAAAAGGCGACGACTGGCGCGGTCAGCCGATGTCTTCGGCACAGCGCTTCCTGATCGCCGACACGGCCAGACTACTCGAAATCGAGATACCTGAAGCCATGAGCAGGGGCGAAGCGGCCGACTGGCTCGATCGCAATGGCGCCCACCTCCTCTACAACAAGAAGGGATAAGACCGATGAAAAATTACGAGATGTATCGCCCCACTGGTGGAAAGGTGTCGGTGGGGACGATGCTCATGGCGCTCAAAATCAGCAGTGAATTCAAGGCGACGTCCTTGGAGTATATCGAAAATCTCGGGAAACCCGAACTGATAAGCGACGAATTCTACGCGTCGTGCGATGCGCTGTTCGCGCGCTGGAACCACAACCACAAGATCATCGAACTGATGAAAGCCGACCCCGAATTTCAGGAACAGAATAGGAGGTCGTCATACGCTCTGAACCTCCTCCAGATCGCCGATATGGCGGGCAAGTGCGAGGAAGAAGGTCCGCCGCTCGCCGATCAGTGACGGACGCCGCGCGAGAAGCATGGAAATGGCGGATCGAGCAGCGCCATCATTTCGCCGATCGTCTTGGGGCCGGGTCCGATCATCCCGGCCCTGGCATGCTTTCCTTGTTTCCCAGTGAGGGTGACCCCGGCCAATAGACGAATGCGCTCTTGAATCCGGATCCAGATTGGATCGGTGGAAAGTAAGCTCATGCTGTGGGCGAGATAGCAGAAGATGCGCGTCGAGCGCTCGAGTTTACCGAGACGGTGAACTTCATGCGTCAGCGCATAGAGATACCGCCGCCCTTCGAGGAACATGCGAGCATTGGGGTCGCGGCTCCAATTCGACGTGACCAGCAGATTCCACAAGGATTTGTCTTGTTCCAGATCCCGCCAAGTCGTGGCAGCGAAACCAGCACCGTGCCCGAACTCCCCGAATTTGCCGAAGGCGAGGCGGATGACATCATCAGCATGAATAACATGATGGACACGGCGGTTGGCTTCGCCAGGCTCGCTGTAATTCGTCGCCTCCAGCAGGACGTTGGCGAAGTTGGCCAGCCTGTCCGGCATGATCTTTCGCCCAGCAAGCTCGGCGACAGCCTTTGCGACATGAACGGCGATGTCTTTCCCGTCCAGTCCATAGAAGCAGGCGAGCTCATCCCTGCGCAGTCCACCCCTTAGGTCGATGCGATGAACAGCGGTAGCACTTGATGACGGCCAGAGGATGGGCGGTCGCCCTCCAATCGCTAGTCCGAGCCTGGCTTGGTCGATGATGTCCTCCACAACGGTCCCGAAATACTCCGTGTCCGGGCCGGCTAATTTGGAGAAAGCTGCAAGGGTGCGAAGGTCGCTGCTCTGTTTTTCGAAACGGAAAGTGCCTGGACGTCTTCCCTGCCCATGCGTGTGATAGTCGAGATCATCGAACGCGATTTTGCGCAGCGCATAAACCGTGTGGTTGGCCCGGCGCAGCATCTCCCGGTCTTCCCCCGCCGAACGCGCGGTATTCAGGTCGGCAGCTATACGCTTCATGGCCGACAGTCTGAACGGATCGCGGGCGGCCAGTACCTTGAGAATGGCGCAGCCGCGGCGAAGGGTACGAAGAATACGAAAAACCGAAGCGATCGAACAGGCGAGATCCGGAAAGTAGTCGGATCGCCATTGGGCCGTCAGGCTCTTTGTGCCCTTCGCGTAGTCGAGCGAGGGCAATTTCTCGATCGCAAGATCAATCTCTTCGCTAAGAAGCAGCAGGAACAGGGCGGGGTGCGTGCCGCGAATATCTGCAAGGAATGCGGCGACCGCGTCGATGTCTACGCCCACGACAAGCCTGAACAGCCGCTCGCCATAAAACGCGTCCGCCATCGTCAAATGAAAATAGGCAGCGATCTCTCGCTTGGCTTTCGGCAAATGCGGGAGTCGGCGATCCTGGCCATACTGGCTTTCGACCTTCGTCAGCATTCCCTGGTAGAAATGATAGAGGGGCGAGAAATACAGGAGCGGGAGCTTCACGCCGATCGGTGCCGCCTCTTTTCCTGGCTCCAAAGGCGCTCCGATGGTCCGGGCGATATATCGCCCTCGCGCGATATAGTGGGGTTCAAGGTCGATCGACGAGAGCCCGATCTTGCCGTCCTGCCAATCCATCAGCTGCTGGGCGTAATCTTGGATGTCCGCACGAGCACAGTCGCGATCGCGTATGCGCAGCCGCCGATCTATGTTGATCGCATCATGAGCAAGGTCGTCATACATCATCGGAACGTCCAGGTCGTTGGGTTCTCGACCTATTTTATGATGAATGGCAATTTACGCCAACTTGTGCGTAGTCACTCAGCCGATATTGGGTTGTTGGTTTCGATCTCAGGCTCCGTCGCATACCGGCCCCATGAGCCGGAGCGATCCATCTCCCGATGACTTTCAAACCGCGCATGATTCATTGCGGGACGGCTTTGTCGTGCACGATGAATTGCCCGCCGGCCTGCCTATACTCGACGAGGAACTGCTGTGGCTCAGCGAGCTGTTCGCCTCGATCCTTTCGCGCTGCCCCAAGGACACTGACGTGCAATGACCGACCTTCTGCCTGCAGCCGGATATATCCGCGTTTCCACCCGCAAGCAGGCAGAAGCCGGAACGTCGATGGACGAGCAGCAGAACGGCATCGCGCGCGGCGCTGAGCGGCATGGCTACACAATCGTCCAGTGGTATATCGATGGCGGCATCAGCGGTCGCTCTGCCAACCGTCCGGAGTTTCAGCGTCTCATTGCCGATAGCTGCTCGAGAACGCGGCCTTACAACGCAGTGTTCATCTACAACTTCTCGCGCTTCTTCCGGGACGACTACGAGACCGAAGGCTATCGCCGGAAGCTCGAGAAGAACGGTGTAGACCTGCTTAGCGCCACCCAGCATATCGCCCCTGGGCCCCATGCGCGATTGCAGCGCGCAATCATCACTGCAATGGATGCCGCAGCCAGCGATATCAACGCCGAGCAGGTGACGGCGGTGATGCGTCGCAATGCCGAAGACGGTTTCTGGAACGGCTCGCAGCCTCCGCTCGGTTATGAAACCTATACGGCCGAGATCCGGGGCAAAAAGCACAAGAAAAAGCTGAGGGTCGTCTCGTCTGAGTCCGCTACGGTGGAGTATGTCTTTGGCGCTTATGTCGGCGCTGGCGGGAAGGCTTCCATGGGCATTGGCAAGCTTTCCCAGCACCTCAACGAAAAGGGTTTGAGCTACCGCGGTCGCAAGTTCACGCCCGCGCTGGTCCATACGATCCTAACGCGTGAAACCTATGTCGGTCGCCACTATTACAACACGAAGGACAGCCGCACCAATACGAAGCGTCCGCGCGAGGAGTGGATCGAGGTCGAAGTTCCCGCGATCATCGCAGAGAAGATGTTCGAAAAGGTCCAGGCGATCCTCAAGTCACGTGACCCCAAGATGACGCCTGCGCGCTCGCATTCCAGTCCTGTTCTGCTGTCCGGGCTTGGTCGCTGCGGAAATCCGGGATGCGGCGGCACGATGATGCTCATGACCGGCAAAGGCGGGCAATATCGCTATTATGCCTGCTCAAATGTGCGCAGGAAGAAAGACCGGACCTGCGGCGGAAACAATGTGCCGATGGACGAAGTCGATACCGCGGTTCTCGATGTGCTCGGGAAGCGATTGCTCGATCCTTCCCGACTAGAGAACCTGCTCGCTCAACTTCTAGAACGATCAGCCGGAGCCGACGCCAAGCGCAAGCGCGACATCGTCACGCTGCGCAACGAGCGCACGGCTGTCGAAATGGCCATCCAGCGCCTTTTCGAGTCGATCGAGGCTGGACTGGTCGATCCCACCGACAAGGATCTCAAGAAGCGTCTCGCGGGCCACCAGTCGAGGCGCGCTGCCCTCGATGAGGAGATCAATCTGCTCGAACGCCAGTGTGGTGACAAGCGGGGACGCATCGACAGCGAAACCATTGCTGCTTTCGCTGCGGGATTTCGGAAGAAGCTCACTGATCCCAGCGATCCCGGACTCCGTAAGAAATACGTGCAGGCGTTCGTCAGCGAGGTTGTGATGACCAGGGAGCGTCTCACCGTTCGTGGCCCGGTGGCCAGCTTGGTCCAAGCGGTAAGCACGCCCAACGCCATCGATGCGCCGGTGCGTACTTCCATGGTAAATTGGCGCACCCGACAGGATTCGAACCTGTGGCCTCTGCCTTCGGAGGGCAGCGCTCTATCCAGCTGAGCTACGGGTGCCGAGCGGCGGGCCTCTAGCAAAGGCGGGGGCTGGGCGCCAGAGGCTTCGTGCCCTGGCCGCCGATCGGCCCCGGCGAATCAGCTCTTAGGAATTCGGTAAGCCTGTTCGCGCTACTCTTTCGTCCATGTCCGCGATCAATCACGAATTCGATCTGGCCGGAGCGACCATGCTTCCGCCGCTTGGCGCCGCCCCCGATGGCGGAGCCGACACCGCGCGTGCCGAATTGCTCGCCGCGCGGTGGGAAGCGGTGCACGCGGCGGCCGATGCCGTTGCCGAACTCGCGCAGCTTGGCCACGAAAGCTTCGATCCCGCCATCGCGCAATTCCCGGCGCGGGCATCGCAAGTGGCGGGGTGGCGCGGCGAAGAGATCGCGACCGGGATCGAGGATCTGGCCTACGTCATGCAGACCGGCCTGCGCGCGCTGATCGTGGCGGCAGGAACCGGGGCCGACACAACGCCTGCGGCCCTGACCCTGTGGCGCGAATTCCATGGCGCGCGGGCTGCGATCCTGGCCGTGCTGGAGCCCGACCGGCTGGCGGCATAGCCTCACGCGCGCTTGACCTGGTTCGCATTTTGTTCCAGCCAAAGCGCCATGCCCGAATCAGCCGCCCTCGCCCGATCGCCGGAGCGCTCGAACACCCCGCTCGACGATTCAGCCGATGCTCCGATCGCGCGCGATGTGTGCCGCGGGATCATGCGGCTGTTTGCGCGCAACGGCATCTGGTGCCTGCCCGAAATGCCGCTGCGCAACGGGCGGCGCGCCGATCTGATGGGTGTCGATGCGAAAGGCCGGGTCGTGATCGTGGAGGTCAAGGTGCAGCGCGGCGATCTGCTCGGCGATGGGAAATGGCCCGACTATCTCGACCATTGCGACCGGTTCTTCTGGGGTGTCCCGCCGGGCCTCGATCGCAGCCCGCTCGACAGCGAGGATTATCGACCCGATTGCTGCGGCGTGATCGTGGCGGATGGCTACGATGCGGAAATCCTGCGGCCCGCGCCGCTCAATCCGCTGGCCGCAGCGCGGCGCAAGGTGGAGATCGAGCGCTTGTCGCGCACGGCGCTGCGGCGCCTCACCGTTGCCGCCGATCCCGAATGCGCACCGTGGGGAACCGGCGACATCGCCTGACGAATCGGCGCAAGCCCTTCTCGTTACGGCAGGATTGCGGCATAGCGGCGCCGTGACGTCGCTCGCCATCCTCCTCTCCGTCCTTTCGATGACCGCGATCGTCGCTGTGCGCTATTTCGCGTCGAGCGGCCTGTTCGCCTGGATCAGCGCGCGGCGGGTGCCGGGCATCCACGACCGGCTCGGCCCGCAGATGCGGCGCGAGATCGGCTGGTCGCTGGTATCGGCGGCCGTTTTCGGCATACCAGCGGGCCTGGTCGCCTGGGGCTGGCAGGAGCGGGGATGGACGCGCATCTACGAGGACTGGAGCGCCTATCCGCTCTGGTACGCGCCAGTTTCGGTGCTGCTTTACCTCTTCGCGCACGACACCTGGTTCTACTGGACCCACCGCTGGATGCACCGCCCCAAGGTGTTTCGAAAGATGCACGCGGTCCACCATGCAAGCCGCCCGCCCACCGCCTGGGCGGCGATGAGCTTCCACCCTTACGAGGCGCTGACCGGGGCCGTGGTGATCCCGGCGCTGGTCTTCCTCATCCCGATCCATGTCGCGATGCTGGGCGTGGTGCTCGGCGTGATGACGGTGATGGGCGTGACCAACCATATGGGGTGGGAGATGTTTCCGCGCCGTCTGGTTCATTCGAAATTAGGCGGGTGGCTGATAACGGCGAGCCATCACCAGCGTCATCATGAAGAGTATCGATGCAATTACGGACTGTATTTTCGCTTCTGGGATCGCTTGTGCGGGACCGATCGGGGCCTGAGTCCCAACGCATGACGGCGCGGAGCGGCCTTAGACTGGCGGCGCTTCCGCTGGCGGCATGTCTCGTGGCGGGTGCGGCGCCGCAGGCGACGGCGGACACGGGCACCACCGTCACGCTTGCGATCAGCGATCTGCGCAATGCGAAGGGCGTGGTGAGAGCCTGCATGACTCGCGATCCGGCGCGCTTTCCCAAATGCCGCGGCGATGCGCATGCCTATAGCGCGATCGTGGACGCGCATGGCGGCACGGTCACCGTGCGTTTCGCCGATGTCATACCGGGCCGTTATGCCGTGGCGCTGCTCCATGACGAGAACGCGAACGGCAAGGCCGATCGGGCGCTGGGCATGATGCCCAAGGAGGGATTCGGCTTCTCGCGCGATGCGAAAGTGCAGATGGGCCCGCCGGTTTTCGACGATGCGGCGGTCCAGATCGATCGCGCGCCGCGCACTCTGCCGATCAAGATGCGGTATATGCTCTGAAGCGACACGGGCCGACGCTTTCGCCCCCGGCATGTTTAATCGTATCTTTACCACGCACGCGCCACAAGCGGACCCTGATTTGCAATGGAATTGGGGCGGTACCGGCGATGGACAGGCTTGGCGGCGAATTCGGCGCGCATGACGGGGGCTTCGAACCCGATCGGCACAGCGATCCGCTCGCCGATCCCTTCGATCTCGACGACGAGAGCGCCTACGAAGACGACGACAGCGACGATTTCGGGCCGCCCAGCCCGGTCGGACAGGACGAGCGCCGCATGCAGGTGCGCGCCTACAATCTCTGGGCGAGCCAGCTTGGCGACAACGCCTTTCCCTCGATCGACACGCTCGACCCCGAATCGATCGAGGATTTCGGCCCCTATTCGGTGCTGCTCGATTTCTCCGACGGGCTGGACGATCCGGTGCTGCGCCATATCGGAGCGGAACTGGCCAAGGAATGTAGCGCCGATGACGCAATGGCGCGCCTGTCGGACGTGCCCAGCCGATCGCTGCTGAGCCGGATTACCGACCATTACATGCAGATCCTCGCGAACCAGGCCCCCATCGGGTTCGAGGCGGAGTTTCTGAACGAGCGTGGCAACACCGCGCTTTATCGCGGTATCCTGCTTCCCTATTCAAGCGAGCCGGACGACAATCGCGCCACGGGCGAGCCTGCGAAGATCGACTTCATCTACGGCGTCATCAATTGGAAGGAACTCGCCGACCAGGCGATGGCCGACGAATTGCTGCTGGAAATCGGCCAGGCCCTGGAAGGGGTTTCTCTGCCGAACGAAGCGCCCGACGACGTGCTCGAACTGGGCACTTTTGCCCCGAGCCAAGACGAGAGCGAAGACGAACCCGACGCCGCGGTGGATATGCTTCCTCGCCCATCCTTCGGCACCGCTTCGCCAGATCGGCCCGCCCGCATCAAGCGCCCTGCTCTGCCCACACCCGATTACGCGGCAGAAGCGGAAAACGAGCCGGATCCGTCCGGCGAAGAGGCTGAAAGCGACGACAGTGAAAGCTGGGCGATAGGCGAGCGCGCAAGCGATTACGGCTTGGCCGAGGAATGGGACGAACCCGATTACGAGGATGTCGACGATGTCGTCGATCCGCTGGCCGACGATGGCGTCGGTCTAGGCCTCGCCTCGCTGGTGTCGCGCGGCACGCGGCGCGCGAGCGAAGTGATCATGCCGTCCCAGAACACCATGGGCGACTTCCCCGAGCCTTCCGCGGCGCCGATCCCCCAGGCCTACGAGCCCGAACCGGTGGTCGAGCCGTTCGAAGAGGCGGCGCCCGTCGAGCTGGACCACAGCGAACCTGAAGGCCTTTACGACTGCCTCGCCGAAGCGCGCGACCTGGCCCATGCCGCACAGTCGAGCGAAGACCGCAGCCGGACCGCCCTCTACAACGCTGTCGGGCGCGCCTACGATTTCAGCCTGGAAGCGCAATCGGATCCCGAAGGCTTTGCCGAAATCATCGCCGATAACGGCCTGACCGTGCAGGATCGCGCGCCGATGACTCCGGTGGTCAAACTGGTCTTCGGCGCCGATTACGACAAGACCCGCCTGACCGAATATGCCGCAGTGCTGTCGCATGCCCATCGCACCAAGCTTGCACGCGGCTCGCTCGCCCGATTCCTCATGGAAGCCGAAGGCGGGCTCAAGGGCGTGGTGCGCGAAGAACGCCGCCTGCGCCGCGAAGAAGCGGGCAAGCCCGCGCTGGACGCGCCTGCGGTGCGCGCGGAGCTGGCGGAAATCCTCCGCCGGATGGACCCGATCGATCTGGCCGACCTCGCGCCCGACGGCCCGGAATTCGCGCTCGTCGTGATCCGCAGGGACGAGACCGGGACGCTCGATGTGATCGGGGAAGTGCCCGAGGATATCGCGCTGATCGAGCGCGCTGCGCGCAAGCTCGCCTGACGGCGCTCTTCGCGAAACTCGAAGGCGCGAAGACTTAACAGCGCTGGCGCAGGCCGCTAGCGCCGCCTCATGCCCATCGCTCCGTTTCGCGCGCCTCCGATCCGCATCCAGCCCTATTTCGGCTTTCGCAATCGCGACCGCCTGACGATTTCATGCCGCGCCCTTCGTTCGGGCAAGCGCGACGCAAGTGCGCGGTTCCGGGCCAGCGGGCGCTGGCAGGCCTTTCGCACCATGATCGCCCAGTTCGCTTCGCGCGAAGTGGCGGACGTGACGGTCGAGCTGGAACTGCGCCACGCCGACGGACGAAATCACCGCCATCGCGCCCTGACCGACGATGAGGGCTATGCCCATTTCGACATCGCGCTCGATCCGCCCGCCGACCTGTCCGAAACCACGGTGTGGGAGGTGGTCACTTTTCACTGGGACAATCGCGAGGGCGGACAGGCGGTGGACGGGCATGTGCTCGTTCCCGGGCGCGATGCTGCGCTGGGCGTCATCAGCGATATCGACGATACGGTGATCGAAACCGGCATTAGCGGCAATCTGCGCGCCATCGCCCGCAACTGGCGGCGCGTCCTGATGCAGATGCCCGACGAGCGCCTGCTCGTACCCCAGGCGGACGTGTTCTACACGGCATTGGGCGGCGGCGCGGTTCTGATGGAAGGGGACGGTTCGGCGGGCGAGCGCCTGCCCGCGACGCACCATCCCTTCTTCTATGTCAGCTCCAGCCCCTGGAACCTGTTTTCCTATCTCGTCGCCTTCATGAAGAGCCGCAAATTGCCGCTCGGCCCGCTGATGCTGCGCGATTGGGGGCTGAACCGCGAAACCTTCGGATCGGGCAGCCATGGCGCGCATAAGACGGAAGCGATCCACCGGATCATCGAAACCTATCCCGATATGCGCTTCGCTCTGATCGGTGACGATACGCAGGGCGATCTCGTGGCTTTCGCCAAGGTCGTGGCCGACCATCCCGGTCGCATTCGCGCGGTCTTCATCCGCCGCGCGGGCGATCCCTTCACGCCCGAAGAGCGCGAGGCGAAGGCGACGATCGAATCGGCGAACGTGCCGTTGTGGCTCGGCGACGATTACGAGACCGGCCACCAGTTTCTCGGCTCGATCGGGCTGTCGCAGGACGGCGAGGCGGAAGAGATCGTTCGCATGGTGGACCGGACCGGAAAAGGCGATACGGTCGCGGCGGAAGAGGGGGCGATATGAGCGCAACACGGCGGAGACCGGGAAAGATGGGCTGGACCCTGATCGTGATCGCGCTGCTGGCGCTGGGGGGCTTTGCCCTGTGGCGCTGGGCCGTGGCGGCAGGATCGGCAGGCACGCTCGACTGGATCGACGCGCGCTTTCCTCGCGATCGCGATGTCGAATTGGCGGCACGGGGCAACTACGGCCCGGCCGAAGCGCAGCGTGCCGAAATCTGGGTGCCGGAAGGCGAAGCGCCTGCGGGCGGCTTCCCGCTCGCCGTGTTCATCCATGGCGGCGGCTGGAATTCGGGCGCGCCGGAGGATTACCGCTTCGTCGCGCGCAGTCTGGGAGAGCGAGGAATCGCAACGGCTCTGGTCGGCTATCGGCTGGTGCCGGAAGGGCGCTATCCCGCCATGCTGGAGGACAGTGCCGCTGGCCTTGCCTGGGTGCGCAGCCGGGCAGACGAGATGAATGTCGATGCCGGGCGCACGATCCTGATCGGCCATTCCGCAGGCGCATATAATGTCCTGATGCTCGCACTCGATCCGCAATTCCTGCGCGCGGCAGGCGTCCCGCGCGACAGCGTTGCAGGCATCGTCAGCCTGGCGGGACCGGCCGATTTCTAACCCTTCGACACCGAATCCTCGAAGAACGCCTTCGGCCATGTCGCCGACGGACGCATCACTCAGCCGATCGCCTATGGCACACGCGAAACGCTCGCCGGTGCGCCACCGCTCCTGCTGATGCACGGAACCGCCGACGAGACCGTGCGCCCCTATAATGCGCGCAATCTGGCCGCCGCCATCGAAGCGGCTGGCGGCGCGGTCGAGCTGATCGAATTCGACGTGATGAGCCATGCCGGGATCGTGATGGGCCTCTCCAAACCCTTCGCGCAGGGCGACAAGGTGCTCGATCCGATTCTCGCCTTCGTGGCGAACCGCACGGGGCCGCAAGGGCAGGCTTCAGTTCCGGTTCAGGGCAAAACCCGCTAGCACGCTCGCCATGCGCGCTCTCTCCTTCCTGCTCGCCTTCGTCGCGCTCACGCTCGCGAGCGCGCAGCCCGTCGCCGCCCAGTCGATCCTGCGCGATGCGGAGACCGAAGCGTTCCTGCGCGACATTTCGGAACCGCTGGTGGAAGCCGCCGGGCTCGAACCCGGCAATGTTGATATCGTCCTGATCAACGATCCCAGTATCAACGCCTTCGTGGCGGGCGGGCAGGCGGTCTATATCCATTCCGGCCTGATCGATGCGGCGGACACCGCCAATGAAGTCCAAGGCGTTATCGCGCACGAATTGGGCCATATCACCGGCGGCCACATCGTGCGCTACGGCGAGGGCATGAAGGCGGCGAGCGGGATAACCCTGCTCTCCCTTCTCGCCGGGATCGGTGCCGCGCTGGCCGGGGCGGGGGAAGCCGCAATGGCGGCGATGATGATGGGGCAGCGGGCGGCGCTGGGCCAGTTCCTAGCCTTCACTCGCGTGCAGGAAAGCAGCGCCGACATGGCGGGCGCCCAATATCTGTCCGATGCCGGGATTTCCGGGCGCGGATCGCTGAGCTTCTTCGGCAAATTGCAGAACCGCGAATACCGCTATGGCTACAGCCAGTCCGACGATGCGGCGTTCACGCGCACGCACCCGCTTTCGGGCGATCGCATCGCGACTTTGCGCGGCGTGTATGAAAAAGACCCGGCCTGGGATGCGCCGCTCAATTCCGAATGGGAGAGCGAGTTCGCGCGGGTGAAGGCCAAGCTGAAAGGCTATATCGCGGAGCCGCGCTACACCTTGCGCGATTATCCGCAGACCGACCAGACCCTGCCCGCGCGCTATGCCCGCGCCTATGCCTATCATAAGTCCGCGCAGGTCGATCGCGCTCTGTCCGAAACCGAATCGCTGCTCGCTAGCGCGCCGGACGATCCGTATTTCCTCGAATTGAAGGGGCAGGTGCTGCTCGAATCGGGGCGGCCGGAAGAAGCGCTCGAACCGCTGCGCAAGGCGACCGAGCTGACGCTGGCCGATCCGCTGATCTCTTCGATGTTCGGCCATGCCCTGATCGCGACCGAGGACAAGGATCACTTCGAGGAGGCGGAGCAGGTGCTGCGGGCTTCGGTGGCGCGCGACCGGTACAATCCGTTCGCCTGGTACCAGCTCGGCATGGTCTATGCGGCTCGCGGCGACCTGCCCCGCGCGCGCCTCGCCAGCGCGGAACAGCAGGTGATGAGCCGCCAGTACGCGATGGCGCTGCGCAGCGCGCAGGCGGCGGAGGCGGGCCTGCCGAACGGATCGCCGGACTGGCTGCGCGCGCAGGATGTCGGCATGCAGGCGCGCGCGCTGCTGGAACAGCAGATGGACAAGCGCTGAGGGGCCAAGAATTTATGCGGCAATATTTCCTGACGGCGCTGATCGCGCTGGTGGCCGGTTTTGCCGGGGCGGCGCTCTGGTCCGTTACCGGGCTGGGCCATTCGCAGACGCGCAGCTATCTCGTCGCCAATCCGGACATTCTGCCGGAAATGGCCGAAGCCTTCCAGGCGCAGCAGGCCCAGGATCGGCTGGCTAGCGTGGCGGACGAAGTCACCGAACCCTTCCCCGGCGCAGTGCTCGGCAATCCCGAAGGCACGCGCACGCTGGTCAAGTTCACCGATTACGGCTGCACTTATTGCAAGGCGAGTGAGCCGGACATCGCCCGGCTGATCGCCGAGGATCCACAAGTGAAGGTGGTGGTGCGCGAATGGCCGATCTTCGAGGGCAGCGAAGAGGCCGCGCGCATGGCCCTCGCCGCAGCGATGCAGGGCAAATATCCAGCTTTCTACAAGGCCATGTTCGCGCTCGGCCCACCGACTCCCGAGACGGTAGAGCAGGCCGCGCGACAGGCGGGACTGGACCTGCAACGCGCTCGCACCGACGCTGCAAGCGATGCAGTAACCGCCGAACTCGCCCGCACGATGGGCTTCGCGCGCCAGCTGGGCTTTTCCGGCACGCCGAGCTGGGTCGCGGGCGGTCGCGTGCTCGAAGGCGCGGTGGGTTACGAGGCGCTGGCCGACGCGCTGGCGCAGGACACCGCCGCGGCGGATAACAGCTGATGCGGCTTGGCGCAGCGCTCGTTCTGGCTCTCGCGCTGGTCGGAGCGGCACCCGCTCGGGCGCAAGCCGATGAGCTGACCGAAATCGAGGCGTTGCAGGCGCGCGATATCCAGCTCTTCCGCATCGGCTGGAAGCTCGTGACGGCGAACGCCCCCTATTGCGCCGATGCCCGGCCCGCGATCGGCGCGCTGTTCCACGATGCCGCTGCCTACGGAAAGCCCGATCGGGTGCGGGCCGAACTGGATCTGGCCGGCGATATCGCGGTCCAGGCGCTGGCGCCGGAATCGCCCGCAGTCGCAGCGGGCCTTACGCGCAATGCCGGCTTGCTCCATCTGAACGGCGCTCTCCTCGCCGAGACATATCCGCCGAGCGATCCGCGCTGGGAGCGGATGGTGGACATCAACGCCTCGCTGGACGAGGCGCTGGCGCAAGGCCCGATCCGGATCGGCTGGGTCGCCAAGGGCGAGTTGCCGAGAGAAGCGACCGTGACCGGCGTGCCCGCCTGCCCCAGCCGCTTCGAAGTGCTGGACGGAGGCAAGCGCGCCGTCGCGGATGGCAGCCGCGTCATCTTCGGTCGCGGTTTCGCCGGATTCTCCTATCCCGAAGACCAGTTCGCCGCCGCAGTCGCGCACGAACTGGCGCACAATCTTCTCGGCCATCGAAAGATGTTCGACAGGGTTGGACGCAGCCAGGGCCTCGTCCGCCTGACCGAGCGCGATGCCGACCGGATGATGCCGTGGCTGCTCTACAATGCCGGTTACGATCCGCGCGCCGCCGCTCGCTTCATGGCGCGCTGGGGCCCCAAATATGGCGGCGGCCTGCTGCGCGATCGCAGCCATGACGGTTGGGACGAACGCGTCGAATTCATCGAAGCGGAAATCGCGACGCTGGAAGCCGCGCTGGCCGAGGATGGCGAGGCGGACTGGTCGCGGCGGTTCGTGCGGATGGCGATACCGGACTAGGGGGAATTCGGCTGTCGCCTTATGCGTCCGGCTGGCCGCCACTGTGTTTCGGATCGGTTCCGGCACGGCAAGAAGCGCCCTTTCGACCGCTTCCGCCGCATCTCTCGCTCGCTCCGGCTGGAAAGGCGCAGGCTTGCGGCTGGTCAGCCTTGCGGCAAATGGTCTAAAGCGAGGGCATAATGGCCGTCCTGCCCATCCAGCCGACCCCGTTCTTCGCGGACAAGAACCGCGCGTTCTGGACGCTCCAGAGCGCGGGCTGGGGCGGCGCCTTCCTGCTTCGCGCGATCACGGGCCTGGTGGGGGGGCAGGACTGGAGCTTCCTGGTCAATGTCGCGATCGAGGCGGTAACGGGCTTTTCGATCAGCCTCGTCCTCTCGGTCATCTACCAGCGGCTGATCTCGGTCCGTCCGCTCGTCACCTGGGCATCGACCGTGCTGGTCCTCTTCGTGGGCGTGGGAATCTTCACTTTCATCATCGCATGGGTCACCAGCCTTACCCGCGCCAGTTTCGATGGCGATTTCGTCGCGCTCTATATCGGCTTTCTGATCTGGCCGCTGACGCTTCTGGGCGCATGGTCGGCGCTGTATTTCGCGATCAATTACTTCCTCCAGGTCGAGGAACAGGCCGATCGGCTGGAGCGGCTGGAAATGCAGGCCACCAGCGCGCAGCTCGCCATGCTGCGCTATCAGTTGAACCCGCATTTCCTGTTCAACACGCTGAATTCGATCAGCACGCTGGTGCTGCTGAAACAGACCGCGCCCGCCAATGCGATGCTGACGCGCCTGTCCAGCTTCCTGCGTCATACGCTCGTGAGCGAACCGGGCGGCAAGGTGACGGTAGAGCAGGAGGTGGAGATGCTGAAACTCTATCTCGATATCGAACGGATGCGGTTCGAGGATCGGTTGCAGACCGATTTTCGCATCGAACCTGGCGCGAGCGAAGCCTGCATCCCGTCGATGCTGCTGCAACCGCTGGTCGAAAACGCAATCAAATACGGTGTATCGCCGCAGGAAGAAGGCGCGACGATATCGCTGGTCGCCCAGATCGCGGGCAGCCGCCTGCGCGTAACGGTCACCGACACCGGACCGGGCATCCACCACACCGTGCGCCCGGAAACCGGTAGTCCCGGCGGCATTCCCGATGGAATGCTCGAACGCTCGCGCCGCACCACGTCGACCGGAGTGGGCCTTGCCAATATCCGCGACCGGCTGGCCCAGGCCTATGGCGATGACCATCGCTTCGAAATCCGCTCTCCCGACAGCGGCGGTTTCACCGTCAATATCGAAATTCCCTACGAAGCCGCCGAAGACAGCGCGGCCCTGCCCACGAAATCCTCTTCCAAACCGCAGGCGCGGCAACCGATACCCCCCTCATCGGTTACTGCCCTGCCCCCTGAGAAAGCCTCCCCAGCATGACCATCCGCACGCTCATCGTCGACGACGAGAAACTCGCCATTCAAGGCCTCCAGGTTCGCCTGGAACCGTTCGAGGACGTCGAAGTGATCGACACCTGCCAGAACGGGCGCGAAGCGATCCGCGCGATCAAGACGCAGAAGCCCGATCTCGTCTTCCTCGACATCCAGATGCCCGGTTTCGACGGATTTTCGGTGGTGCAGGGGGTGATGGAAATCGATCCGCCGCTGTTCGTGTTCGTCACCGCTTTTCAGGAACACGCCATTCGCGCGTTCGAGGCCAATGCGGTCAATTACCTGATGAAGCCGGTGGACGAGGACAAACTGGCCGACACGATCGAGCGCGTGCGCGTGCGCCTGTCAGAAAAGAAATCCTCCGAAGAGGCCGAAAAGCTGATGAACGTGCTATCGGAGGTCGCGCCAGAAGCGGCCGAGGAATTCACCGGCGAGGACGCGGATGCCGCCGGGCGGTACGAGAAGCTCATCAACGTCAAGGATCGCGGCCAGATCTTCCGCGTCGAAGTCGGCACGATCGAGCATATCGAGGCCGCGGGCGATTACATGTGCATCTATACCGGCGACAATTCGCTGATCCTGCGCGAGACGATGAAGGATCTCGAACGCCGCCTCGATCCGCGCAAGTTCCAGCGCGTCCACCGTTCGACCATCGTCAATCTGGACCAGGTCCGGCAGGTGAAGCCGCACACCAATGGCGAATGTTTCCTCGTCCTCGAATCGGGCGCCGAAGTGAAGGTCAGCCGCAGCTATCGCGATGTCGTCGCGCGCTTCGTCCATTGATAACCGCACGATCTGGGGGGCAGACCGCATGAGCGATGATGTGACGCGGCGCAGTCATGCGCATCGTCCACGCATAGAGCGCGGTGGATTCATTCTGTTCCTCGCGCTCGTGACCGTCGGTCTGATCTGGGTATCCTGGCCCTTCGCTTCAGCGATCCTGTGGGCCGCCCTGGCCGCGATCATCTTCCAGCCGCTCTTCCTGACGTTGCAGAGCAATCTGGGAGGCAGCAATCGCGCGGCCATCCTGACACTTCTCATCGTCACTATCGTAGTGATCGTGCCCGCGATCTGGATCGGCAATATCGTCGTCGATCAGGCGACGCGGCTCTATCTGGCGATACAGAGCCAGCAGATCGATCCCGCCGCCGCCTTCGACCGGGTCCACGATGCGCTCCCCTTCAGCTGGCAGCGCATGATCGACGGCGCTGGTTACGGCGATTTCCGCGTGTTGCAGCAGCGCGTATCGGAATTCACCGAGGAAGCGCTGGTGATTGCCGGTCGTTCTGCACTGTCCATCGGGGGCAGCGCGTTCTCGTTCGTGCTGTCGCTCGGCGTCGGGCTCTACGTCCTCTATTTCCTCTTGCGCGACGGGCAGCGGATCGGCCCCGCGATCCGCGATGCGCTCCCCCTCGAACCCAAGACGGCGCACGCGCTGGCGGAGCGGTTCGCAGTCGTCGTGCGCGCCACGATCAAGGGTTCGGTCGTCGTGGGCCTGGTGCAGGGCGCGCTCGGCGCGATCACCTTCGCGATCGTCGGCATGCCCGCCGCTGCGCTGTTCGGCGTGCTGATGGCGATCTTCTCGCTGTTGCCCGCGCTCGGCCCGGCCATCGTGTGGATTCCGGTTGCCATTTACCTCGCCGCGATCGGCGAATACTGGCAGACGGCGGTCGTCATCGGATCGGGCGTCGGCGTGATCGGAATGGCGGACAATATCCTTCGTCCGATTCTGGTGGGCCGCGACACGGGCATTCCCGATTGGGTCGTGTTGCTGACCACGCTGGGCGGCATCGCCACGCTGGGCCTCAGCGGGATCGTCGTCGGTCCGCTGCTGGCAGGCCTGTTCCTGACCGGCTGGGCGATCATGAGCGAACAGCGCGGCGTGGTGAAACATCCCGATCCGGTCCCCGAAGGAGAAACCGAATGAGCCTTCCCGACTGGAGCCTGCCCGGTTTCGACCTCGACCGTTTCGTGCGCGAGACGCTGGCGGAGGATCTGGGCGAAGGCCTCCCCGATGGCGGACGCGATGTTACCAGTGAAAGCGTCATTCCCGCCGAGGCGCGCTTTTCGGGCGTGATGGACAGTCGCGATCCGATCCGCGTGGCGGGCTTGCCGGTGGCCGCCGCGTTCTTCCGTGCGCTCGACCCCGATATGGAGATCGCGATCCTTGTCGAAGAAGGCGCGGCGGTCGCGCCCGGCACCGATCTGATGCGCCTCACCGGCAATGCCCGCGCTATGCTGACGGCGGAGCGCAGCGCTCTCAACACCGTCCAGCACCTTTCCGGCATCGCCACGATGGTGGCCGAATACGTCGCGGCGATGGACAATCCCGACTGCACTCTGCTCGACACGCGCAAGACCATTCCCGGCCTGCGCCATCTCGAAAAATACGCGGTACGAATGGGCGGCGGGTCGAATCACCGCATGGGGTTGTGGGATGCCGCCATGATCAAGGACAACCACGTCCTTGTCGCAGGCAGCGTCGGCGAGGCGGTGCGCCGCGCGGTCGATGCGGGCGTTGCGGAGATCATCTGCGAGGTCGACCGGATCGACCAGATCGAACCCGCGCTGGAGGCGGGTGCGACCCGGCTGCTGCTCGACAATATGGAGCCGCCCACTCTGCGCGAAGCGGTCTCGCTCGTGGCGGGCCGCGTTCCCACCGAAGCGAGCGGGGGCATCGCGCTCGACACGATCCGCGCCAAAGCGGCGACGGGCGTCGACTACGTCTCGGTCGGCCGCCTCACCCAGAGTGCACCCGCCGCCGATATCGGTCTCGACTTTACGCCCCTGTAAATTCGCGCCATCACTGCGGTCCGAAGGGGAGGGCAAAACGCATGAAACCGGCAGCAATCAAAAAATTCGACTGGCTTTATCTCGGCTCGGTGGCCGTTGGCCTGCTGGGCTTTGCGTTGAATTACGGAGCGATCGCCGACCAGGCCAATGCGGAGCTTGCCGCGGGCGGACTGGAAGGCGCTGCGAACGGATTGCTGATCGGTAGTATGCTGGTCGGCGTGGCGATCAATGTCGCGTTGTGGTTTCTGGTGTCCGTTTTGCGGATCGGCTTCGTCAAATGGATCATCGTGCTGTTCGTCGCATGGGGCCTGCTGTCGCTGGGGACGGCGCTGGCCAGTGGGGAGATCGCCTCGCTGAATCTGATCTTCGGAATAATCAGCTCCTTGATGGTAATCGCCTCGCTCTATTTCCTGTTTCAGCCCGAGGCGACCGCGTGGCTGGCTGCGAAGCGCGACGATGACGGATCTCGCACGGAGTAGGTCCGGCTCGCGATTCTTGCGCGCTGTCTGCCTCGCCGGTTCGCTGCTGCTTGCCGCACCGCTATCGGCTCAGGCCTATCAGTGTTCGCTACCCCGCACGGCCAGCGTTCCGGCGATCAAGCGCGACGGGCCGGTACGCAGCGTGCCCGTCACCGGCTATACGCTGGCGCTGAGCTGGTCGCCCGAATTCTGCCGCATGCGCGAGAACGATCGCAGGCAGGCGCGGCAATGTTCGGGCCGCGCAGGACGATTCGGCTTCGTCCTTCACGGCCTGTGGCCCGACGGTGCGCGCAGCTGGCCGCAATGGTGCGCCACACGCGCACGCCCTTCGGCGCAGACCGTCGCCCGCCAGCTCTGCCGCAGTCCGTCCGCGCGCCTCGTCGCCCGGCAATGGGCCAAGCACGGCGCCTGCATGACGCGCCAGCCGCAAACCTATTACCACGTCAGCAACATCCTGTTCGATTCGCTGCGCTGGCCCGATTTCGACCGCCTCTCGCGCAAACCCGATCTCAGCGCGGGCGATGTGCGCGACTGGTTCGTCGCCGCCAATCGCGGTTGGCGTACCGATGCGGTGGGCATCAAGCTGAACGAACGCGGATGGCTGGAAGAATTGCGGCTCTGCTACGACCGGCGCTTCTTGCCGACGCCCTGCGATCGCCAGCGGCTCGGCCCGGCGGACGATTCGGAGGTCAAAATTTGGCGCGGGCTCTAGCCGTCGGCGCTGCTCAGCGCCGCGCGCGAAAGAATTCCCGCAACATCGCGCCTGCCTCGCTCTCGCCGATCCCCGCATAGACTTCGGGCCGATGGAGGCATTGCGGCTGGTCGAACACGCGCGCGCCATGTTCGACCGCGCCGCCCTTGGAATCGCTGGCTGCGTAGTAGAGCTTCGCGATCCGGGCATGGGCTATCGCGCCCGCGCACATCGCGCACGGTTCCAGCGTGACCCACAGATCGCAATCGGTGAGCCGCTCGTTGCCGAGCTTCTGCGCCGCCGCGCGGATGGCGACGATCTCCGCATGGGCGGTCGGATCGTGATCGCGGCGCGGCGCATTGCGACCTTCGCCGATCACCTGCCCGCGATGGATCACCACCGCGCCGACCGGGACTTCACCCGCCCGTGCCGCCTCGCGCGCGAGCGCCAGGGCCCTTGCCATCGGTTCGGGGGTCGGCCATTCGCTCATCGTGACCGGTGCCTAGCTCGTCGGCCCGCGCCCGGCAAACGCTTGACGATTCGCCATGCGCTGGCTATGCGCGCGGCTTTCCGGGGATACCGGTGTTATTTGATCGCCTGCGGGCCAGTTTCCGCACGCATCCATTCGAACGAGAGATTTGATCATGTCGCGCATCTGCGAACTGACGGGCAAGGGCCGCCAGGTCGGCCACAATGTGAGCCACGCCAACAACAAGACCAAGAAGGTCTTCCTGCCGAATCTGCAGAACGTCACGCTGATGAGCGAGAAGCTGGATCGCAGCTTCAAGTTCCGCGTTTCGACGCACGGCCTGCGCTCGGTCGAGCACAATGGCGGGCTCGACAACTGGCTGATGAAGACCAGCGACACCAAGCTGTCGGATCGCGCGCTCAAGGTGAAGCGCGAGCTCAAGAAGGCGACCGCCGCGGCCGCCTGAGGCGCCGCTCGCTTTTCTGACTTAGCGACTGCGTAAAGGGCGCTCGGAGCTTCCGGGCGCCCTTTACGCGTGTCTGCGCCGGGCCGGAATAGACAATGCGCACCAGCAGCGAACGCTGAAATGCGGAGAAATTGTCGTCCGAAATCAGCCAGAGGATGGACTCTCCCCCGGCCTTGCCATCAGCCGGTCCGGTCGCTGCAATCCCTTCGAAATTGTCGTTCGGCATACCACGCGGCAGAGACAGCATCTCTTCGGGCCGCCAGACGGTGCCCGGTTCGAGACCTGCCGGATCGAGCCGCACGATAGCGTTGACGAAACGCGGGGGCAGGCCCCATTCGATCCGGCGGAGCAGAACCATTACCTCGCCCGAGGGCACTTGCGTCATATCGACGGGACGAAACCCTTCGGGCGCAGCGAAGCGGAACTCCTCGCT
>Ga0208182_1000245_pt1 | contig 44192 bp, 38 predicted proteins | sample MalvireepMed_906_FD_184248 | JGI IMG/M metagenome (GOLD analysis project Ga0208182, IMG submission 184248) | Marine viral communities from the Global Malaspina Expedition - Malaspina viral metaG DeepMed_906 (SPAdes) (version 2) | ecosystem: Environmental > Aquatic > Marine > Oceanic | place...
CCCAATGCTCAATCTGTTTTGGCATAGTTCGATTTAGTGCTTTGCCCATAATGGTAGCTTTCTCAACTAGATCTTGGTCTAGTCTTACGCTCGCGGTTGCCATAATATGTCTCCCAATAGTTAGCCGCTACATTGTAGCAATGCGCTACAGATGTAGCAAATGGCGTATAACAAAAGCATTAACACTCGCTGCGTTCGCTGGGACAGTAACACGTGGGCTCTGTCGCTTCGCGCGGATTTTAACCCACGGGTTACTGCCCCTTATGGGGGTGTTGGTATGACTCCCTTTGTCAACCCTGAGCGAGTGCATCCCTGACACTATTTCAGTCCACAATTAGCTTTATTTCTCACTTAAAATAAATGAGCTAACGCACCGGATGAGGCAGTAATGCCGTCGGTTCTAATGCTGGTATTCGTGGATTATTCATTTCTCAATGAACAACGCCTACCTTACTCACTCCGCCGTAGCCCGGTGACCGCTCAGCCTTTCCAGTCGCCGGATACGCTCCTCAATGGTTTGCAGTTGTTCCTGCAAGACAACTTGCTGAGCTGGATGAGGCAAAATCAGTTCGGTGAGCCAGCGAAGGTGCTTCTTCGACCAGTTGGCAGTGCCTTCATTACGTATGTTGTTGAGAAGTAATAAGGCTTTGAGTTGATGCTTTGCTTCTTTTAAATCCTTCATTGCCGCTTCACGAGTACGGGATAAGTCGCGAACGGCTTCGTTCTCAGGCTCGGGAACATATATGGGCGTGAGATCTTCAGACTTTAATGACCTAACGAGCTTAAGCGCATCTCGGCGGTCAGTTTTTATTCGCTCCCTTGGCTTTTTGGGAATAAGAGACGGAGCCACGACATAGCAACAATGCCCAAGACTGGTAACAAGGCGATATATCCAGTAGCCACATGGCCCTGCTTAGTAAACAACGTGAAGTGTTGCACCAGGATATTTAGATTCAAACTGACGAAGTAGCTTTTTGACACTAACCTTAGATGAGGGAATACGCCCATAATGAACAGGCGTCGCTCCACGCTGTTCTTCACAATAAGCAACCTCATGAAACTCTTTATGCGTATCCAACCCGATAAAAATCATGCTATGTTTGTTCATACTAGCCTCCAAATTGATTTAGTATTGAACAAACTAATTATGGCTCTGGTGAGCAGTTTTACTGTTAGCTAACCCTCGAAAATGCGGAGGCTAGCATTTCTCAGGGAGTCATTGTGTCTAGCCGTTTGAAAACTTGCCATGCTCAGAGTGATAGAATAGTATCACTTTAATGTTACTTTGGAGCAGCTCAAATGAAAGTAGAACTTGTGACGTCACTAAAACGGCAGGCTACTAAGATCCTTGCCGATCTTCATGATACGAAAGAGCCAGTATTAATAACTGAGCACGGAAAGCCGTCAGCTTACCTTATTGATGTAGAAGATTATGAATTTATGCAAAATCGTTTAGCGATCCTCGAAGGCATTGCTCGTGGCGAGCGAGCTCTAGCGGATGGCAAAGTGGTCAGCCATCAAGATGCTAAGGACAGAATGTCAAAATGGTTGAAATAATTTGGACGGAGCCGGTTCTATCCGATCTGAATGACATTGCTGAATACATCGCGCTTGAAAATGTCGTGGCTGCTAAACAACTGGTGCAAACCGTTTTTACAAAAGTTGAACGTTTGGTTGATTTTACAGAGTCTGGACGCGTCCCACCAGAACTGGAACACCTCAATTGTCGTGAAGTCGTTGTAAATCCGTGTCGTGTTTTCTACAAGTATGATGATGAAAAGGTTCGTATTCTTTTTGTTATGCGTGCGGAGCGAGATTTGCGTCGGTTAATGCTAACGAAACAGTAGGTTTGGTAAAAACGGCTAACAACGCGCTCAAGTGGGACGCATACATGCAGCGGCTTGCGCCATTATAGCTGCATGTATGTACCAAAAGGAATTTGAATGCACAAGAATAATCAACTAATAATCGCTGGCAGTTTAAGCATCTTGGCTGCACTACTTCATATAAGCTGTATCTTCGGCGGTCCTGATTGGTATCTCTTTTTTGGTGCTGGTCAACGCATGGCTCAACTCGCAGCTCAGGGTGACCCGTACCCCACAATTGCAACTTTAGTAATTGCCTCAATTCTTACGGGCTGGGGCTTATACGCTTTTTCTGGTGCAGGCATCATCATTAAATTACCACTACTAAAAACCTGTTTAGCTTTAATCACAGCCATCTATTTTTTGCGTGGTATCGCAGGCTTAATTGGCCCCTTTCTGACTTCAGACCCTGTGGTACATCAGAATTCAATAACCTTTTGGTTAGTAAGCTCAATTATATGCTGTATTTATGGTATGTTTTATTTATTGGGCACAGTAAAGTTATGGCGGCAGTAGAAAGTACGCTGGCACATAACAAAAATTAAGCTCGCACGCTACGCGGCCTGGAACGCAAACATGTAGGCTGGCTCACTTCGTTAGACTTTTAGCCCACATGCCTGCGCCCCGTATTTAAAAGTCTATATACCTAAAAGGATTTGACTAAGTGAAGTACCTCATATTATCTCTTTTTTCACTTTCCATTGTTGGCTGTGGCACAATCAATACGCCTAATGACGGTGTCGATGCAATCTACAACACCACTTCGGCAGTGATAAAAGGTGAGAACAGTAACTGCTCGACGGGGCATATTGAAGATAGGAAGAAGTGTAAGAGTCGTTCGCAAGAAAAGACAAATGCTATTTCAGAGTCAATCAAAAAGCATCGTCGCGACAGCGGCGTCTAACAAGGAAAATTTTTATTTCATAAGCTTTCATTAATATACGCTATGCTCTTTTTACTGTCAGCTTCCACAACAGGAAAGCTGTATTACACGCAAGAGTCTGGGAAACGAGTTTTAGATTGCGATGTAGAGTTACGCCTTAAAGGTGCTTTGTTTATAAGCCAATAATCGTTGACGGTAAGAAAAACTAGCATGACAATGGACACGCAGGTTTTGGCCAAGTACTTACAATTGCAGGCGCTGCAACGAAAACTTTTATGACCTTGCACTGACTGGAAACACGGGCGATACGAATAGCAGCCCATTTTACTTAATGCCAATTCAAAGCTTTAAAAATAATAGAAAAAGCGCGTTTGTATGAAAATTAAAATTAACGTTGTTGATGCATTTACCAGTGTAAGATTCAAAGGTAACCCTGCCGCTGTTGTTATCACTGGCAAATGGCTCAGTAATGAAAAAATGCAGGAAATTGCTGCCGAGAATAACCTGTCTGAAACCGCATTCTTGGTTGAAGACGATAACGGCGTATTTACTATCCGCTGGTTTTCACCCATGACAGAAATCGACTTTTGTGGGCACGCAACGTTGGCTTCTGCCTATGTGATTTTTAGCGAAAATTATCAGCTATCACATATTTCACTTTTCGCAGAGTCAGTAGGAATGATGAAAATCGTTAAGAAAGACGAAGGATTCATTCAAATGGATTTCCCAAATAGAATGCCCCACCCAGTCAACGATGTGCCTGAAGCGTTACTGCAAGGGCTTTCTATCAAGCCCAAAAGCGTTTTAAAAAATAACCAAGCTTATTTTGCGGTTTATTCTGACGAAGATGACGTTTTAAGCGTAATTCAAGACAGCGAACAACTAAAAACACTCGCACCCTATGATGTGGTAGTGACAGCGCCTGGTACGCAATTTGATTTTGTTTCGCGTTATTTTTGGCCCGCGAACGGCGGTGATGAAGACCCGGTTACCGGTTCAATCCACACGGGGTTGGCGCCGTATTGGGCAAAAGTGTTTGGACGGTCAAAGCTTATGGCTTATCAAGCATCTAAACGAGGCGGTATAGTGAAGTGTGAGGTGACAGGCGACCGCGTGCTTATTTCTGGCCAAGCGGTGTCTTACCTTGAAGGTTATATTAATATTTGATGGTTGATTGCCTTACACGAACTAATCGATAAAAGAGAATTCTTCTCTCGAGTGTTACCGCTCGCCTCAAACAAAAAAAGCGGAAGATATTTAACCTTCCGCTTTCTCTCACGCAATAGCGCATTGCTGAATCTAGTTTTAACTAGGCAAACGCCAAATTAGCGCCCTACTGCAATACCTTCCCTACGAGGGTCAGCACCGCCAATTAGTTTGCCTGATTTAAACTGAATTCCGTGAAGACCGCTGTTTAAATCCACCACTTTTACGTTATGACCAAGTGCCTTTAATGGCGCTTCAAGCTCAGCTATAGGTGTGCCCTTCTCTAACGCCGTATAATCGTTTCTATTGGTGATTTTAGGCAGGTTTATCGCTTGCTGAATGTCTAAACCGAAGTCCAAAACACCAATTAGCGTTTGCGCGACATAGCTTACAATTCTCGAGCCACCCGGTGAGCCTACAACCACTTCTAAGTTACCTTCTTTGTCGAACACCATTGTGGGGCTCATAGCACTTCTAGGTCTCTTACCAGGCTCTACGCGGTTAGGGACAGGGAATCTATTTTTCGTTGGAGAGAACGAGAAGTCGGTGAGCTGATTGTTTAGCAAAAAGCCTTCTACCATAATCCCAGAGCCAAACATGAATTCAATGCTTGTGGTCATGGATACTGCATTGCCTTCTTTATCTACGATTGAAACGTGCGAGGTGTTAGGCAACTCCATTGAGGTGCCAAGCGCTACGTTTGCGTCAGCGTATGGATTACCAGCGCGCTTGCGACGCCATTCTTTATCAACACTAATGCTTTCTGCACGGCGCTCAAGATAGGCCGTATTGATCATAGCCGCGAACGGCAGGTTAGTAAAATCGCTATCCGCTATAAACTTTTCACGGTCGGCATACGAAAGCGCGCTTGCCTGCGTGTACAAATTCGCAAATTCGACTGAATCGGGCGCATACTGGCTAAGATCAAAGCCTTCTAACATTTTCAAAATTTGGTACACGTTCACGCCGCCCGAACTCGGCGGTGCCATCCCGCAGATACGTTTATCGTGATAAAGGCCACAAACAGGTTCACGTTTTACAGGCTCGTAGCTTGCTAAATCTTCTAACGTCATCTGACCTGGGTTGATTTCAGCGCTATTCACCGCTTTTACTATTTTTTCAGCGACTTCACCTTTCAATAAATAGTCGCTTCCCTTTTCAGCAATACCTTTAAGGGTTTTTGCGAGTTTCTTATTTTTCTTTACTGTGCCTTCTTTTAAAGGAAGGCCTGCTGGAAAGAAATAGGTCGAACTCGCTGGAAAGGTCTTTAGCCCTGGGTGATAATCTAGCGCAACCAGTTTGGCTAAGCGAGGCGAAACCTTAAAGCCGTCTTCTGCTGTTTTGATTGTATCGTCAAACAGCGTATTCCAAGGCAGCTTGCCGAACTCTTTTTGTGCCATTTCTAGCGCTTTAACTGCACCAGGCACGCCTACTGACTTGCCGCCTACTACAGCGTCTATCCAGCGCATTGGTTTGTTCCCTTCGATAAACCAATGAGAATTTACTGCTTTTGGTGCCGTTTCACGCCCGTCAAAGGTATGAAGTACTTTGTTCTTGCTATCCCAATAGAGGATAAACGCACCACCGCCAATACCCGATGATTGCGGCTCAACTAAAGAAAGCATAGATTGAACGGCCACGGCCGCGTCAATGGCGCTTCCCCCCTTTTCTAAAATATTCTTTCCCGCCCAAGACGCATAGGGATTTGCCGCCACAACCATATAGTCTTTGGCTTCAAACGCCTGTTTCTCGACGTATCCCGTTGCCGCTTCTGGCTCACCCACTTCGCGAGCTTGTTTAGCGTTCGCACCAAAAATAAAACAACTAGATAATGCTAGGGTTACTACTGAAGCTCTGAACAAAGCACTGCGTCTCAAAATAATACTTCCTCTTATTTAAACTTTTCGGGGTTAATGGGGCGTTTTTTAAGAAACGCATCAAACGCTTCTTGGGCTGCGGTAGTACCCAACGCTTCTAAAAATATATCAAACTCTTCGTTCATTTGTTGGTTTGTTCGCTCCCCGTCACCTTTTAACAGCGCTTTTGTTTGTTTAAGCGAAAATGAAGGCTTGGCAACGAGTTTTTCTACCGTGGTTTGAACCGCTTGATCTATTTCCTGCGCGTCGACAATCTTAGTCAGAATACCAAATTGATAGGCATCGGCAGTGGTAAAGGGTTCGCCCAGCATAAGCCACTCTGCCGCTTTGATATGACCTGCAACCTTAGGCAAAAGATAACTTGATGCATACTCAGGAACAAGCCCTAAGTTGATGAACGGTAGAACAAATCGGGTATCTGGGGTGGCGTACACAAAATCGCAATGAAGTAAAAGGGTTGTACCTATTCCCACGGCTAACCCATGAACTTGCGCAATAACAGGTAAATTACATGCTGTGAGCGCACGCATAAAAGCAGCGGTTTCTGGTACTTGAGCGTGATCCTGCTGCTGTGCAAAGTCGCCGATGTCGTTGCCGGCGGTAAAACAATCCCCCGCCCCCTTAATAACAACAACTTTAGTAATACCGTCGTTTTTTATTCCTAAAATGGCGTTCGCCATGTCTTGGTACATATCGCGGGTTAGTGCATTTTTCTTTTCTGGTCGATTGAGGGTTATGGTAAGGCACTGCTGTTTTATTTCGGTAATGATGTGAGACATAATTACTCCTTTACTATCGTCTTCGTTATTTTTAGGCGTACTTCAGTTTTCACCCTGTGGGCAATTTCTGTATCATAGCCAGCAAATTCGAAATTCAAAAATAACTAACACTGATGAATTCACTGCCGTTTTCGCTTAAGTATAGTGCTGGCCCCTTACTTATTGCGCTATGTTCTCTTATCGCGTTTTTCTTTGAACCCTTATCGGGCAATTATTTAGCTTACGACCGCTTCGCCATTCAGGGTTTAGAAACGTGGCGAATAGTGAGTGGCAACATCGTTCACACTAATGGCTACCACCTGCTTTTAAATATAGCGGGTCTAGCACTTTTGTGGGCGTTACACGGCGAACATTATCGCGTTGGTTTGTTCTTGAAAGTCTTTGTGTGGTGCTGCTTAGGCACCAGTGTTGGGCTTTACTTTTTCTCTCCAGACCTTATTTGGTATGCAGGGCTTTCTGGCGCACTTCACGGCATTTTTGCATGGGGCGCCTGTGTTGATATTAAGGAAAAGATGAAGTCGGGTTGGTTACTACTTATTGGATTAGCGATTAAAGTGGGATACGAACAAATAGACGGTAGTAGCGAACAAGTCGCTAACCTTATTGATGCTAAAGTTGCTGTCGATGCGCATTTATTCGGAGCCCTTACGGGTATCACCATCTTTTTGCTGATGTTTATTACGGCAAAGCGTATATAGGTCGTTTTGCATAGTAGCGCTATTCATACGCGCTGCTGACTTCAATAACATGCTATAAGCAGACAAAGAAAAATATCACACCAGAAAAAGGCCTGAACTCTTTTGAATTTGGGCCTTTTTATATTGACTGTGCGATAACAAACCCCGTGCATTTAAACACGGGGGAAATCGCTCGTTAAGCGCTGTTTATAAGTTTTCTTCGAAAAGTTTATAGATACGGCGATATTCGTCTAACCATGAACTTGGCTGTACAAAGCCGTGGGGTTCAACTGGGTAAATAGCAGTTTCAAAATCTTCTTTTTCAAGCTCTATAAGACGCTGCACAAGTCGCACGGTATCCAAAAAGAATACATTATCATCCACCATAGGCGCATTGATAAGCAGCGGTTTTTCTAACCCCTCTGCGAAGTAGATGGGTGAGCTGCGCTCATAGGCGATGGGGTCGATGTCAGGCGTATTTAGAATATTTGCTGTATAAGGCGTATTGTAATGCGCCCAGTCGGTTACCGGCCTAAGAGCTGCACCTGCTGCAAACAGATCTGGTGCGGTAAACATAGACATAAAGGTCAAGAAGCCGCCGTATGAACCGCCGTATGTGCCAATACGCTCACGATCTACATTTGCATTCTCTACAAGCCAGTTAACACCGTCACGCAAATCTTGCACTTCTGGCGTCCCCATTTGGCGATAAATAGCCGTGCGCCAATCTCGCCCGTACCCAGCACTGGCGCGATAATCCATATCAAGTACCACATAGCCTTGTTGAACAAGCATGCTATGAAACATGTATTCCCTGAAGTAACCCGACCACCCCATGTGGGCGTTCTGCAAATAGCCCGCACCGTGGTTAAACACCACCGCTTTATTAGGTGCTGACGTGTCGTAGTTTTCTGGTAAATAAACACGAGCGTAAATAGGTGCCTCGGTATGCGATGACTCAATAGCGACGATGTTAGGCACTGCCCATGGTAGCGCGTTAAAATCGGCGCTAGTGCTTTGTGTAATTTGTTTTGCCGCAGAAGTTTCATTAGCCGGCTTGATATAAAGCTCTTGTGGCTTATTTACTTTACTGTGACTCAATAGCAAGTTTTTACCATCAGGACTAAGCGAGTAATCCGTCATACCATTTAAATCGGTCATGGTATCGATAGTGTTGTCGGTTAAGTCAGCGCGATAGACTTCGTAAAGCCCTGGGTGCTCCATATTCGCTTTGAAGTAAATGTAGTTGTCGTCATGAGAAAGTGTTAAGTCATCCACAATAAAGCGCCCACTTGTTAGCGCAATTGGCGCTTCGTCAGGCTTTTGTATGTATAAATGCGAGAAGCCTGTATGTTCAGACTGGTAGTACAATGTCTCGCTATTATTCATCCAACCAAATGCATTAAAACGATAGTTGATCCATGCATCGTCATGTAGCCTATGTTGGTTTTCTAGCGTTTTATTCGCCAAATCGATGGTGGCTATCCAGCGGTCTTTGTTGTCCCACGCTTCAAGCATTACCGCGACAGCGTTTCCGTTTTTGTGCCAGCGAATTGAAGGCTTGGTCCAGTACCAACTCTGTAGCAGCGTAATGTCCCGTGGTAAGCGATTCACTTCATACGATTCGCCCTTTGCTTCGGCATTTTCCGCTTTTACATTAGCCAGAACATCATCGTTATAGCCCGGCAAGTTGAAGTATTTAAGTTCGTTTTTCTCACCTGTTTTTAAATTGAGAAGCCATAATACGTGATTCACCGGCTCAGCATCGGCAACCCGCTGGCGTACTGGCTTAGCAGCAATACGACTGTCTTCCTGAATGTAGTGCGGCATGATGTCGGTATCATCGCGGCTAGGCTTGCTTTCAGTTGTTGCAACCACCGCATAATTTCCCGCAGGAGATACGCTGATCCCAGCTAGCCTATGAGACTTGTCAAAGTAAAAAGGCGTTGGCGCTACGCTCTTGTTTTCGTTGGCAAGCGCTTTGTGGGCCTTATCTTTATCTTGTCTATTTTTACGCTGTAGTTTTATATATTCCACCAGCGATTGCTGCTGCTTGGCGATATAGTCCTTCGCTGGTTCAACGGCTTCAGGCGCATCTTTAAACGCCCAACTTAGTAACTCTTCACGTGTGCCATTAGACAGGTCGATAGCTATGAACTTGTTGCCACTCAGGGCCATCAACCGACCATCGGTCATAAACGAAAGCGTAGAGAGTGCGTTCCCTCCTCGTGCCAGATGCACCGTTTCACCGTTAGTGAACTGAACATACACACTATCTTCAAACGAGTACGCAATAACCCCATCATCTCGCACTACTCGTTCGTCAAAACGGTACTTATGTAAATCTGATAAAGGCGCTTTAACCGCACGTGCTGGATTTGAAAACTCTGCAATATAAACATCTTTTAATGCGCTGTTTTGCTTTTCTCTTTCAAAAACTATTTTACCGCCATCTACCGACCAGCCCATTGATGTCGGCAATGCACCAATCCACTGCGGATCTGACATTATCTGTTTAAGCGTGATTTCACCGGTTTCCGCGTCACTTTGCGATGCAACATCAGGGGTGACTGTCTGCTGTACCGTAGCGGCTGGAAGTGAAGGGAAAGCCGCCTTAGCTGCTATATCGTTAGTTGTGCTGGCGCATCCGCCTAGCGCGAAAGCCACGCTGGCTGCGATGACTAAAGAAGAATATTTTTTCATTATTTTAAGTCGTTGTTATGTAAAAAGCGTTAACATTATACGCAGAGTAACCTTGATTGCTCTAACGTTCATCGTTAGTGGTAGTGAACCAAACGTAAACCAATCCCGTTAATGGTTTGGACAAATAACAACGACTAAAATAACAAACATTGATATGAGAGGTAAAACACTATGAAGACTAAAGGTTATGCGGCTGCCCTACTTTCACTTAGTTTATTCACATCTTTGAGCTACGCGAACGAGTGCCCTAGCGTACTTAAATTTATGAAGCGTAAACTCAATTCTCAAGAAACCGTAAACTTGTGTGACGAGTACGCAGGAAAAACCTTGTTGGTCGTTAACACTGCGAGTTATTGTGGTTACACGCCCCAGTTTGAAGGTTTAGAAGCACTTTACCGCAACTACAAAGACAAAGATTTTGCCGTGTTGGGTTTTCCTTCTCACGATTTTAATCAAGAAGATAGCGATGAAGGTAAAACTGCTGAATTGTGTGAACTAACCTATGGCGTTAAGTTCCCGATGTTTGAGCCGATTTCTGTTAAAGGTGACGATGCCGACCCTATGTACCGTATGCTTAAAAACGCGACAGGCAAAGCCCCATCTTGGAATTTCAACAAGTACCTTATTGATAGTTCAGGGAAACAAATTACCCACTACCCTAGTTCAACTAAGCCCACAGATGCAGCGTTTATTGCAGATATAGAAGCCTTGCTTAAAAGCGAATAGTCGTTAGTTTATTCACTGCGTAAACAGAGTGGGTAACAAAACCGAACAATATATCGCCCATAAAAAAGCCCCGCGTAATACGCGGGGCAATCAAGCACACTCAACTTGGAACACACTTATAGCTGAAAACATACTTCCTACGTTTTAGCTAACTGCATTAATTTAGTGTGTTTAGCCCTTCGTTAGTTCAATAATTTTTTCATTCGCATCGGCAAAAGCGCTATTCGCTTGTTCTTCACCCATGTTAAGTCCTTCAGCATAAACGAAATTTACATCGCTGATCCCGATGAAATTTAAAAAATGTTTTAAATATGGTGTTTGTGTATCAAAGTCTGAACCAGCGTAAACACCACCACGGGCTGCAAAAACCGTGGCTGATTTATTCTCTAACAAGCCTACAGGGCCTGTCTCTGTATATTTAAAAGTAATACCAGCCCTTGCGATACGGTCGAAGTAGGCCTTAAGGCTAGAAGGAATGCCAAAGTTATACATAGGTACTGCAAGTACAATTTCGTTCGCCGCTTTCACTGCCTCAACAATATTGTCAGAAATTTTTGCCAATGCATGTTGAGACTCGTTCCTTTCAGATGCATCCGTCATCCACGCCTGCATTTCTTCGCCAGTTAAATGCGGCAGCGCCAGTGAAGCAACATCCACGCGGTTAATGCGCACGCTATCGTCGTTCTCAATTTTTAGTAGATACTCGTTGGCGAGTTTAGATGAGTTGCCCTCTGTACCGTTAAGGCTAGAAAAAATCGCTAGTACTGTCTTCATGCAGACCTCCAATATCTGTTATCTCGAAAGGACTCATATATTAGGCCAACCAGCTTGGATGAAAATATCAAAATTAAGAAGGCTTTGTTCTATTTAATAGAACAAAGCCTTGTCATGTAAACAATATGAAAACATTACATTGCGTTAATGTTGCAAGGAGGTTGATCTTCTCTATTTCGCTTTGCGTAATCGAGTTTGCCACAACACAATTAAGAGGATACGAAATATGAGAAGGACCAAAGCACTCCTTGCTTGTTCAATACTACCACTGTTTTTATTCGGTTGCTCAGATGACGACGACGATGTGGTTCAAGAGCCCACTCCAGAATTTGCCAATGTTAGGGTTATTCACGCCGCATCGGATGCCCCCATGGTTAACGTTACCGCAAATGATGCCATATTAAACAGCCTTGAAAATGTAGACTACCAAGTCGCTTCTTCCCGTTTTGAAGTAGAAACGGGTACCTACGACATTGGCGTAACCGGCATTCTTCCAGGTGAAAACGCTGAAGTTTTACAAACCGATGTAACGCTAGAAGCAGAGATGAATTACGACATCTTTGCTGTTGGTAATGTAGCAGATGAATCGCTTTCGCTTCTCACGGTAACAAGCAACGAAACAGCCGTTGAAGCCGGTAATGCGCAAGTTCAGATTGTACATGCAGCATCTATGGCACCGACGGTCGACATTTATGTTACTGCCCCCGATACAGACATCACTGCGGAACAACCACTTGTCACTGCTGAATTTACTGATTCTACAGACTTGATTCAGGTTCCAGCAGGAGATTACCAAATTCGTATTACACCAGCAGGTGAAACCACGGTGGTGTACGATTCAGGCACGGTTAATCTCGCCGATGGTGCAGACTTGCTTATCGCAGCTACTAACAATGTAGGTACGGGGGAATCACCCGTTACGCTGCTTGCAGCAGATGGTGATGGCAGCTTTAAAATATGGGACACAGAAGCGGGTGCAGCGATTCGCGTGGTCCATGGTATCAGCGACGCGCCAGCGGTTGATGTAATTGCTAATAATGAAATTGTGTTGGTAGACGGCATCCAATTCCCTCGTACAACCGATTATCTTTCTGTTGCTGCCGGCGATTATTTAATTGATGTAGTCGCGGATAGCGATAATAGTGTTGTGGCAATTGACGATGCAGAATTATCGCTAGAAGTCGGCATGTCGTATACCGCTATCGCAAATAATACTCTAGCAGCGCCAGAGTTAGACGTACTGCTTGATATGCCACGTTCTGTTGCAACTGAAGCAAAAGTGCGAATTATTCATGCTGCACCCTCTGCTGGGAACGTTGATATTTATGTGACAGCGGATGGCGAAATTGATGCCATTGACCCCGCCTTTGCAGATATAGCCTATGATACAGGCGAGCTTGTTGAAACAGGTTACGTTAGCTTAGCTGATGGCGACTACGTGGTAACTGTAACCCCCACCGGCACAAAAACCGCTGCTATCGAAACGGGTGTACTATCACTAGTAAACGGTGAGATATACACGGCAATCGCACTTGATGGCGCGATGGAAGGTGATTTACCGCAGTTAGCGTTACTTGATGGTCTAGCACCACCCCCACCAGCGTTTAATGCTGATATGACTTACAACGTTAGTTTAAGTGGAGCGCAAGAGCTACCTGCTGTTGATACGATGTCTACTGCAACGGCAGTCGTTGAGATTGACGAAGATCTACCTGCATTTAGCGTAAGTGTAGATGTTTCCGGTTTAACCGATGTTACTGGCGTTCACGTTCACGATGGGGGCATTGGTATGAACGGCCCTGTTGCTTTCCCACTGACCGATGCTGGAAATGGTACCTATGTTTTAGCTGAAACTACCATTTCACCGAGTAACCTAGATGCGCTGACTAGCGGTGAGTGGTATCTAAACGTGCACACTACCGCAAATCCAAGTGGCGAAGTGCGTGGCCAAATTGTTCCTGACACTACAGCGGTAGTGACATTCTCGCTAAGCGGCAGTCAGGAAGTACCAGCGGTAGATACTATAGCAATGGGTTCTGGCTATGCTCTATTCGATACGACCAACAATAATGTTTCTCTTGTGGCGGTTACCACTATCGATAATGCAACCATGGCACACATTCACACTGGCTTTGCTGGAGTAAATGGTCCTGTGCTAGAAGCGTTGGTCGAAAGTGACGAAACAGCTGGCGTTTGGATGACGGATGGAAGCGTAATGCTTGATGAAGCTACAGCTACGCAATTACTTTCAGGAGGTCACTATGTGAATGTACACACTGCGGCATTCACTGGCGGTGAAATTCGGGGCCAGATCACGCCTGACAATATCGAAGTGTACGGCATCATTGCCGATGGCTTACAAGAAGTTCCGGCCGTTACTACAACAGCAAGCGGTGCGGGTGCATTCACGCTGAACACATCCACAGGTGCACTATCTGGTAGCGTAACCATTACAGGTATGACGGCCAACATGGCGCACATCCACGAAGGTGACGCGGGTGTAAACGGTGGTGTATTACTGGGGCTTACTGACGGTACAGATGGTATGTGGTCGGTGCCAGCTAATACAACGCTAACCTCTGAGCAAATGGGTGTTATGGCTGACGGAGGTCTTTACACAAACTTCCACTCAGATGCATTCCCAAGCGGTGAAATTCGCGGTCAAATTACCCTAGGTTTTGATTAGACAGAGGCCAGTCAAACGTATTGCTTTAATTATATTGAACGCAATTAGTACAAAATAAAAAAGGGGCGAAAGCCCCTTCTTCTGTACTTTAACTCAGCAAAACATTGTCTAAATCGTGTTTAGTGCGGCTTCAAAGTCAGCAATCAAATCTTGTGTATCTTCAATACCGACAGAAATGCGCAGCATGGTATCTGAGATACCCATAAGCTCACGTTCTTCTGCCGTGTTCTCGAAATAAATAGTAGGTGCAACAGGTAGTGCGAGGGTGCGATTATCGCCTAAGTGGGTGGCGCAGATTACCAGCTCCATCTCGTTTAAAAACGCCACAGGGTTAGCGCCTTCAATCAAATCAAAGCTCAATATCGCACCGTAGCCACCGTTTAGATACTCGCGCGCCATGAAATGCTGAGGATGATCGGCAAGACCAGGATAAAATACCTTAGACACTTTTGGATGGTTATCTAAAAACGTAGCGAGTTCCATGGCATTGTGCTGGCTACGAGTTAAGCGCAAATCTAGGGTTTCCATGCCAAGAGCGATGGCCGTAGCTGATTGCGGTGCCAATGTAGCACCTAAATCGCGCAAGCCTTTCTTTTTGATTTGGGTAATACCCCACTGTGCAGTATCTGCCACCTGATAAGCAGGCTTGAGGTTGTCAAACTTTGTCCAGTCGAAGTTGCCTGTGTCAACCACTGCTCCACCTAACACATTACCGTGACCTGCAATGTATTTGGTTAATGAGCAAAACACCAGTGATGCCTTAACGTCTTTTGCGTAGAAAAGCGGTGGCGGGGTCATGGTGTTATCAACCATAAACAGCATGTGCTTTTCTTCACAAAACTGACCGATAGCGTGAAGGTCAGCCACTTGGGTTACCGGGTTCGCCACGGTTTCTGAGTATACGCCCTTTGTGTTCGGCTGGTACGCTTCTTTTACTTGCTGAATATCAGTAACGTCTGTGTAGGTTACTTGCACACCAAAGTCTTTGATGGTCTCAAAAAAACTGCGGGTATTTCCAAACAAGTACTGGCTTACTATTAAATGATCGCCTGACTTAAGCAACGCAAACAAGGTGCTGCTTATAGCAGCCATTCCCGTTGCATAGCATAGCGCACCTACGCCACCTTCAAGTTCACAAAGCATGTTTTGAAGCGCAGCAACTGACGGTGAAGATGAGCGAGAATAGACGTGAGCAGCACGTTTTCCTTGAAAGGCGTCTATGATGCCCTGAGCATCTTTAAACTCGAAAAGCACTGAATTAGATGTACTGCTATGGACACCACCATGTTCTGGTGTATTTAGCATGCGATCAGCATGAACCTGACGGGTTGTGAATCCCAATTTTGTCACGGGTGAAGCTCCGAAAATAGATGATTGCGACTTAGCCTAGTACGTTACTTAAACAGTACTCAGTGCTTCTTACGAAACAGCTATGGCTTTGTAATGCAGTTTTTAGGATATTTTGCGCAAACATTATCATAAAACGTATAAATAGTTTGCATTTGTTCATCTATATTAGTCACATTCTGAATAATTGGCCCTAAAACGATAGTCTTTTTCGCATAATCTAGCCCAATAATTTGAATGGGAATATTGGCTTGCTTCGCAATATGCATAAACCCTTTTTTCCATGGATATACAGGGCTTCTAGTCCCTTCTGGTGCAAGCGCTAGAACAAGATGGTCTGCTTGCGCAATTTGATGAGCTATAGTGGTAACCACGCCGTGGGCTTTGCTTCTTTCAATAGGAATACCGCCCAGCCTTCTTACCACTGCGCCAAGCGGACCTCTGAAAATGGTATGTTTTCCGAAGAAATTAATATTAAGCTTAAAAGAAAACACTACGCACAGGCCAATAAAGAAGTCCCAGTTAGACGTATGCGGTGCCACTGCCAAAATCGCCTTGTTTTGATTGATTAACTCACCTTCAACTTTCCAGCCCCTTTTCGTAAGAAGCCACGCAGCAAATTGTGAAAGCCAATTAGGCCATTTTCGAGGAATATTTTCTCCTACATTTACCTTTCCTATTGCACGTCCTTCTATGCTACTTTTCGTAAATTCTGTCATTATTATTCTCATTACTACTTCTAAGCGAAGGGTAATCAATATGCTAATGTAACGCAATTGTTAACAGCGTTTGTTATTTGCTTGAAATCAGACATATTTAAGGAAGAGCATGTGTATTCTTTTTATCGCTAATAAAATGCGAGACGATTACCCGCTTATTATTGCGGCCAATAGGGATGAGTTTTACGCGCGGCCTACTTCCCCTTCACATTTTTGGAATAGCTACCCACACTTACTTGCAGGGCAGGATTTAGAGGCTAACGGCACCTGGATGGGCGTTACACGTAATGGCACCATGGCAGCGCTTACCAATGTAAGAGCCCCCAATAGCATAAATAAAAATGCGGTGTCTCGCGGCGAATTAGTCGCTAACTGGTTGAAGCAAGACCAGGTTGACGCAACGCACTGTGCTCAATCACAATATTTAAAGACGCTGGAAAATACGCGCCATCAATACAATGGCTATAATTTGTTATTTGGTAATGTAAAGGCGCTTCAGGTTTACAACAATGTAAACAATTCGACCCATCCAATCGATACCGGCGTGTATGGTTTGTCTAACGCTGATATTGCTACACCTTGGCCAAAAGTGACCCAAGGCGTTACCGCATTGAACGATTATGTTGCGAAGAAAAACAGCATTATTGATGACGACTTATTTGATATTTTGCGTTGTAACAACAAAGCTAACGACGCGCAGCTACCCGACACTGGCATAGGCTACGAATGGGAAAAGGCGTTATCCTCCATTTTTATTCAAACTGAAAAATATGGCACTCGCACCTCTACTCTACTATTAGTCGATAAAAACAATACTATTTCATGGAAAGAGCGTCGTTTCTCAGATAAGGGCGAGGTGCTAGAAACCCGTGCTTTTTCTTTTTCAATTTAGGGTATTTCTGAAATGAAACTTTCGTTTACGTTTTCCTTAGCCGAATAATTGAAATATTTTCAACCTTTAGGGGTCGTTTTTTCTACCATCGGTGGCATAATGCCTGCCTGCTAACTTTTGCACACCAACGTAACGTGAGGACATATCGTGTTTGAAGTATTACCCCATCTCGCCCCAGATCCAATTCTTGGCCTGTCAGCTGCTTTTCGTGAAGACACCAACCCAAATAAAATCGATTTAGGTGTTGGCGTATATAAAGATGAGCAAGGTAATACCCCTATTCTTTCAAGTGTTGCTAAAGCACAACAAGTGCTTTTAGACACCGAAACCAGCAAAACCTATATCACGCCTCAGGGTAATCAAGGTTTTATTGATGGCATGTTGTCTTTGCTTTTAGGTAAGAATAGTCCAGTACTTCTTGCAGACCGCGTTGCGGCGGTTCAAGCGCCTGGTGGTTGTGGTGCGCTGCGTATTCTTTCAGAACTGCTAGTTCGTTGTAATGAAAATGGCAAGGTATGGGTAAGCGACCCTACATGGGCTAACCATATTCCACTTATTGGCTCTGCTGGCCTTAAAATTGAAACCTATCCGTACTTCGATAAAGCGTCTGCAAGCATTCGTTTCGACGCTATGATGGAAACTCTTCGCAAAACTGAAAAAGGCGATATCGTTCTTCTTCACGGTTGCTGTCACAACCCAACAGGTGCAGATCTTACTAATGCACAATGGGATGAAGTACTCGAAGTCGCGAAAGAGCGTGAGTTCTTACCATTTATTGATGTGGCTTACCTTGGTTTTGGTGAAGGTTTAGACGAAGACGCCTACGGCATGCGTTTGTTGGTCGAAAATCTTCCAGAAGTAATTGTAGCGGCCTCTTGCTCTAAAAACTTCGGTCTTTACCGCGAGCGCGTTGGATTAGCGGCCATCATTACTGAAGACTCAGCAACCCGTAAAATTGCGCAGGGTCAAATTCAGTCAATCGCACGTGGCATCTACTCTATGCCACCAAGCTACGGTGGTGCATTGGTAGACATCATTCTTGCTGACGAAGCACTGAACAACGAATGGGTATCTGAAGTGAACGAAATGCGCGACCGCATGAAGTTTCTACGAGCCATGCTTGTTCAAAACCTTCACGACAATGGTTCACCGAAAGACTTTAGCTTTGTGAACGATCAAAAAGGTATGTTCTCGTTCTTGTGTATTACACCTGAGCAAGTGCGCGAAGTGCGTGAAAAGCACAGCGTGTACTTTGTTGATTCTAGCCGCGTAAACATTGCAGGCATCAACCAAGAAAACGTTGAAACACTAGCGAAAGCGTTGGTATCAGTGCTTTAAGCGTTAGCCAACGTTTTTAAAAATTCAGAAGGCAGAGTTTAAACTCTGCCTTTTTTGTTTTGTCTCTTCTCCTCACTCCCCTGCGACGAAAGGCTTATAAACGCTTTAAACGACGTCTCGTTACACTTGCTAACAAATTTGTGTTGCACGCCCGGTGCTTTTTCATAGGGCGAACAGGAAATAATCGTTACACTATAACAATGTTGACGTATACGTTAACTTCGTATGTATTAAGTTTGGTTTATAACAATTAGATTAACGACAAGAACAAGGAACACCCATGTCAAAAGTAAGTGTATTTTGTATTTCTGCCGCGTTGCTCGGCACGGCAATGCAGGTAGATGCTAAGGAAGGCATGTTCACGCCAGAGCAACTCCCTTCAATTGCTGGCGATTTAAAAGAAACCGGTTTGGAAATTCCTGCAAGTAGTATTAACGACTTAACCGCGTTTCCAATGGGCGCTATTGTGTCGCTTGGTGGTTGTTCAGCATCGTTTGTGTCTGACAAAGGCTTAGCGGTAACTAATCACCACTGTGCCCGCGGTTCAGTGCAGTACAACAGCACACCAGAAAACAACTACTTAAAAGATGGCTTCTTAGCAAAAGAAATTGGCGACGAACTGCCAGCAGCACCAGGCACTCGCATGTTTGTTACGGTGGATTTTTCTGACGTAACCGACAAAGTTGTTGGCGGTATCAATGATGACGTTCAAGGGCGCGAGCGCTACGACCTTATCGAAGCAAACCGTAAAGCGCTAATTGCAGAATGTGAGTCAGAAGCAGGCTTTCGCTGCTCTGTTCCGTCATTCTTCCAAGGCCTTGAATACAAGCTTATTAAGCAAATGGAAATCCGTGACGTGCGTATTGCTTATGCGCCCGCTGATTCTATCGGTAAATACGGCGGCGATGTAGATAACTGGATGTGGCCTCGCCACACCGGTGATTTCTCTTTCTATCGCGCTTACGTAGGTAAAGACGGTAAACCCGCTGATTACAGTGAAGACAACGTGCCGTTTGAACCTGATCACTTCCTTAAAGTTTCGGCAGCGGGCCTTGAAGACGGCGACTTTGTAATGGCGGCGGGTTACCCTGGCTCAACGAATCGCTATGCGCGTTTGTCGCAAGTTTCGTACATGTTTGACTGGTTATACCCTACCTACCTTGAACTGGTAGACGAATGGATTAAAACCATTGAAACCTCGTCAGAAGAAGGTAGCGATGCTCGTATTAAATATGAAGCAACACTTGCAGGCTTGAATAACTTTCATAAAAACACGTTAGGTCAGCTTTCTGGCGCTAAGCGTGTTGGGCTTGTTCCTCGCCGCGCCGAGCGTGAAGAGCAACTGGCAGCATGGCTTGATAAAAATGGTAAGAGTGAACTAAAACAAGCCCTGGCCGATCTTGATGCGGTTAGCGCAGAACAAATGCAGATGAACAAGCAAAACTTCTGGTACAACAACCTAGGTCGTGCACAACTGTTGTCATCCGCGCAAACCTTATATCGCAACGCAATTGAAAGGGAAAAGCCAGATGCAGAGCGTGAACGTGGGTATCAAGAGCGCGATCAAATTCGTCTTAAAGAAAGCGCAGAGCGCATAGAGCGCCGCTTCGACGCTGTGGTAGATCAAGCTGTGTGGCAAAAAATGATCAGCATGTACCTAGAGCAGCCTGAAGAAAACCGTGTTGCGGCTTTCGATAAAGCAGTAGGCATTGACGGTAGTACTGACAGCAAAACGCTTCATAATAAGTTAAAAGCGTTTTATGACAACACGTCACTGAACAATACTGAAGAGCGTTTGAAGTGGTTAACCGCAAGCCGCGAAGCGTTTGAGAAGAGCAACGACCCATTCATCAAACTAGCAGTTGCATTATTCGATACTGAAATGGCTATTGAAGATAAAAGTAAAACGCTTAGCGGTAAAGCTGCTGCACTTCGCCCTAAATACATGAGCGCGATTATCGAATGGCAAAAATCTTTGGGCAGCCTCGCTTACCCAGATGCAAACAGCACGCTTCGAGTAACTTACGGTAACGTGATGGGCGGTTCGCCAAAAGATGGCCTCATTTACGAACCCTTTACCCGTCTTGAAGGCATTACTGAAAAAGATACCGGCGAAACACCGTTTGATTCACCGAAAAAGCAGCTTGAGCTTATTAAAGACAAGCAGTACGGTCCGTACAAACTTGAAGACATCAATAGCGTACCGGTAAACTTCCTAACGGACTTAGATTCTACAGGCGGTAACTCAGGCTCTGCAACGCTTAATGCAAAAGCAGAACTAATCGGTTTGTTGTTTGACGGTACGTTTGAAAGCGTTAACTCAGATTGGGACTTTGATCCGAAAACAACCCGCACCATTCATGTAGACACGCGCTACATGCTATGGGTAATGGAGTACGTTGACGGTGCAACAAACCTGATCGAAGAAATGACCATCGTAAAATAATTACTAAAACCAAATGGAGTCAGAGTACATTTTTGTCAATGTAAAAGTACTCTGACCCCATCATTAGAGGCGAAATGTACTCTGACCCTGAGGTATCCCCACAAATAATAGAACGATATCAGTGAGATAAAAATAGATAGGAACATTCATGACGTTTGGTGATCAGATCAATCGCCAAACTTCACCGAGACCAAACAGCCATGAATGCCCTATCTATTGTGAACAATGTCGTATCGCTTGTCAGCTATAAAATGCATAAAGCTCGTCGGGATGCGGTAACGGCGTGCGTCAAAAGCTTGCTTAATGGAAGCGCTGCAACAGTAACCAGCATAGGTCGAGGAATTAACACTAAAGCCTTTGAAAAACATAGGATTAAGCGTGCGGACCGTTTGCTTTCAAACCCACATTTGTTACGCGAAACGCCGTTTATCTATGCATCTATCGGCCAACTATTTTGTGGTAACACTTCACGCCCTGTTATCTCAATCGATTGGTCAGATTTAGATGACCGTAAAGCGCATTTTCTGTTACGCGCAGCAATATCTTTAAAAGGTAGGCCCATCACACTGTATCAAGAAGTGCACTGCAATAAGACGAAAGATAAACCGGCTACGCACAAGACCTTCTTGAAGACCTTGCACGCTATATTACCTTCTCACTGTCGTCCCATTATCGTCACCGACGCAGGGTATAAATCGCCTTGGTTTAGAGAAGTTAGGGCGCTAGGATGGGACATTGTTGGGCGTATCCGCAAGCCACATTTTTACTCGCTTGATAGAGGAAATACGTGGCAATGTATTCGTCATCTTTACGCACAAGCAACCTGTCGACCGAAGCGTTTCGATAACAGCCAAATAGTAAGGAGCAATCCCTTTACCTGCACGCTAGTTCTGTTTAAACAGAAATCTAAAGGACGACATGCTTCAAATCCAGATGGTACACGCAAAGCCTCAAAGCGCTCAAAGGTGCATGCGCGAGGCGCTAAAGACCCGTGGCTATTAGCCACATCACTGGCGTCTCACCGAAGCCTATCGAAACAAGTTGTAGCCATTTACAGGCAGCGAATGCAAATTGAAGAAGGCTTTAGAGACATGAAAAGCACCAAGTTCGGGCTTGGCTATGAGCAAAATAAAAGTGTGAAAAAGCAGCGTCTAACAATACTAGTATTGCTGACCACGTTAGCGTCACTAGTGGCTATATTATTGGGTATGGTGCTCGTCTCTTCAAACAAACATCGGCGCTTCCAAGCCAATACCGAAGCCAGAAGCGTGCTGTCATTCCATTACCTTGGACTCAGGGCTGTCGCTTGCCGAATACGATTCACTATGCGACAGTGGAAAGCTGCACTCAAATGGTACAGCTCTATAGTAGACGGGGCCTGGGCCGGAGGAACATGAAATTAAATTCGTGGGGATCCCTCAGACTCTGACCCCATTATTTTATTTGAGGGCGCGAAGGCCTTGGGTTAGGAGGCGATCTAGTGCATTAGCGAAGTTTTGTTTATCGCGCTGGGAGAACGCCTTTGGACCGCCAGTGTGTTCGCCACTTGAACGCATGGTGTCCATGAAGTCTCGCATACCCAGTATTTGCTTGATTGACGACTTGTCGTATTCCTCACCACGGTTGTTTAACGCAAGCGCATTTTTCCCTAGTACATCAGCAGCTAAAGGAATGTCGTTGGTGATGACTAAATCACCCGCCTCGCACTTCTCTACAATGTAATCGTCAGCTGCATCGAAGCCAGAAGGCACCTGTGTAAGGGTTATGTGCTTGTCTGGTGGAACAGACATAGAATGGTTAGCCACCAAAGATAAAGGCAGCTTGGTACGCCTAGCTGCCTTAAAAAGTATATCTTTGATCACTGCAGGGCACGCATCGGCGTCAACCCATATATGCATGGTCGTATCTCGTAATTATCTCTATTTACGCTAGCATACCACCATCTACAACCACTGTCGTGCCCGTGGTATAGCTTGATGCATCTGATACTAAATACAACACCGTGCCCGCCATTTCATCTGGATCGGCTACGCGGCCCAGCGGAATTACTTTAAGCGCATGCTTAAGTATTTGTTCATTGGTAGTAAGCGCAGATGCAAATTTGGTGTCAGTTAAACCAGGTAATAAGGCATTCACTCGAATATTTAGGCTACCGCACTCTTTTGCAAACGACTTAGTCATGCTGATAACCGCAGCTTTGGTGATTGAATAAATACCCTGCATATCGCCCGGTGTTACACCATTTACTGAAGCGGTATTGAGTATGACGCCACCGCCCTGCTCTTTCATCATTTTACCCGCTTCAATCGACATGAAGAAATAGCCGCGAATATTTACATCTACTGTTTTATTGTAGGCACCAAGGTCGGTATCCAGAATATGACCAAAGTACGGATTTGCCGCAGCGTTATTCACAAGAATGTCCAATTTACCGAAATCTCGTTTAATCGCATCAAACGCTTCGGTAATTTGCTCCATCTCACCCACGTGACAAGCCAATGCCGTTGCTTTGCCGCCCGCATCGCGAATTGAAGAAGCAACCGCCTCACAACCGTCTATTTTACGGCTAGATACAATCACGTGCGCGCCGTACTGAGCAAGTAAACGCGCAATAGATTCACCAATACCGCGACTAGCGCCAGTAACTAGTGCCACTTTTCCTGTTAAATCGAACAAGTCTTTCATTAAATATTCCTTCTCTTGCTGTTTTCGAGCAAACTATGCAGATTGTGATTTATACTCTTCTTGCATAGTTTCGTAATCGTTTTTAAGGCTTATATAGATAAGGTACATAACCTTTTATATCGCCCCTACGCTTAGTGATAGCGCCATAGTGAAGCTTATGCCAGCATGCCCCCATCCAATACAACCGACTGGCCCGTCATAAACGATGATTCATCGCTACACAACCAGGCAATCGCATTTGCAATTTCTTCTGGCTTACCAAGCCGCTTCATCGGGTTTGCGCCAATCAGACCTTTTTGACCACGCTCATCGAGTTTTGACAGCACACCCTGCACCATAGGGGTATCTACAAAACTGGGGCAAACAGCGTTAATGCGAATATTGGCACGCGCATATTCTACTGCCGCTGATTTGGTTAACCCAATGACACCGTGTTTTGATGCACTGTACGCGCTGATCATAGGCGCAGAGCGAAGCCCAGCAACGGAAGCGATATTAATGATGTGTCCACCACCTGTTGCTGTCATATGCTTCAACGCATTTTTCATGCAGTACCATACCCCCGCTAAATTCACCTGAATATTTTTCATAAACATAGCGTCATCGACTTCGGTGAGCGGTGATGGAAAATGATCGATACCCGCATTATTGATGATCACGTCTATTTTATCGGTGCGAGATAACGCCGTATCGAACATGGCCTTAACCTGGCTAGGTTCAGTAACATCTACCGCTACGGCGTACGCCTTACCACCAGCCTGTTCAATTTCGCTTGCCAACGATTTCGCGTTGTCTTCATTTAAATCGGCAATACCCACTAAGGCCCCACGAGCACTTAAAACCCGGGCAGAAGCAGCCCCTATACCAGAGCCACCACCGGTGATAAGAATATGTTTACCTTCAACATTTGCAGCTACGTTCATATAATGAACTCCAAAAAATGTACTTCAATTCAATGATTGGCTGAACAAGCATGAATGTAATGCTTGCCGCCTGATGCTATAGCATCATTCCCTTTTAAGGCTTATCTCAATTTAGAAATAGCTCGCTTTAACGTTATTACATGTGGCGTCTTGTGACGTGAGTACTTCGATGTCGCGACTAACCAGCGGCAGTTCCCAATTTAAAAAATACTCGGCGGCTGCTAACTTGCCTTCGTAGAAGTCAACGTCTTGTTCGTCTGCCCCTTTCGCGAGTGCTTGTTCGGCAACATTCGCTTGGCGCAGCCAAATCCAGCTCACTACACAACTTGAGAATATATTTAAAAAGCAGCTTGCGTTAGTAAGCAATACCGGTTGTTTGTCTGAACGCAAATCGGTGGCAGCTTGTTGAATAAGTGCCCCTAGCTTGTCTAGGTAAGGCTTTAGCTTAGCGGCAAGTGTCTGTGCACGTGGCGTTTCTGCACGCTTCATGTCGCCCGTTACACGAGAAAGCAACGCCTCTAGCCCCTTACCGTCGTGTTGCCACAATTTTCGACCAAGCAGGTCAAGTGCTTGAATACCATTAGTCCCCTCGTGAATGGGGTTTAAGCGGTTGTCACGCCAGCATTGCTCAACAGGGTATTCACGGGTATAACCCGCGCCCCCCAAAATCTGAATAGCTAAGTCATTCGCTTTAGGACCAAACTCTGATGGCCAGGCTTTAAACACCGGCGTTAATAGGTCTAACAGCTGGGAAAGCTCGGTACGCTTTTCACTATCCGTCTCGGTTTCCATTTTGTCTATCAGCATGCTGCCATACAGGCAAAGCGACATACCACCTTCACAGTAGGCTTTTTGCGCGAGTAACATTCGGCGCACGTCGCCATGATTGATAATAGGTGACGGGTCATCTTCTGGCGCTAAGTTAGGAGCAGCACGGCCTTGGGTGCGATCTTTTGCGTATTCCAATGAATAGCGGTACCCGCGATACCCTATCATGGCAGCACCGTAGCCCACGCCAATACGCGCTTCGTTCATCATCATGAACATATAACGCAAACCTTGATGAGGCTCGCCAATAAGATAGCCGTGGCAATCACCGTTTTCGCCAAACGTAAGTGCCGTAGATGTAGTACCGCGGTAGCCCATTTTGTGAATAAGGCCCGCAAGGGTAACATCATTGCGCACATCTGGATTTCCGTCTGCATCTAAACGGTATTTAGGTACAGCGAAAAGTGAAATACCTTTCACGCCTGCAGGACCACCTGGTATCTTCGCCAGCACCAAATGCACGATATTGTCAGATAGCTCATGCTCACCGCCTGAAATATAAATCTTGCTACCTTTGATGCGGTAAGTACCGTCATCTTGCGGTTTGGCTGAAGTGCGGATATCAGCAAGTGAAGAACCCGCGTGAGGCTCTGTCAATGCCATGGTTCCTGTGAAGTCACCTGTAAGCATCTTTGGCAGGAACGCATTTTTGATATCGCTAGAAGCAAAATGCTTAATGACGTTTGCAGCCGCTGCGGTTAGAAACGGATAAGCTGTAGATGATGGGTTAGCCGCTAAAAAGTAACCCGCACAGGCATTCATTACCGTAACGGGTAGCTGCATGCCGCCGTCTTCAAAATCAAAGTGCCCGGCAATGAAACCAGATTCACGGTACGTATCAAACGCGACTTTAACCTCATCGATCATCGAAACCTTTGAACCATCAAACGTAGGCTCATTTTTATCAGCCACCGCATTGTGAGGAAGAAATAGCTCTTCAGCCATTTTCTCAGCCATATCAATAACAGCGTTGAATGTTTCTACGTTATGTTCTTCAAAGCGTGATTTTTCGCAGAGCGATGCGGTATTTAATACCTCATACAATTGGAATTGCATTTCACGGCGAGGAATAAGTTGATCGGCCATGGTGTTTTGTCCTTCACGAATACTTGTTAACACATTGTGTCATATTCGTTATCATGCCATTATTGTCAATAATGACACAATAATGGTTAATGCCGCCAACAATAACTCAGCCTTATTTTTTAAAATAACTCTAATTACTTTTATGAATAGCACCAGGTTCACTGTCACCGTATTAGGCTTCGACCAAGCCCTTGCCTCAGCCATCACTGGCGCGCTTGATGTCTTCGCTTTTGCTGGCATCAGTTGGCAGCGTATTCACAAACTTTCCCCTTCTCCACAGTTTAGGGTGCAGTTGGCAAGCCACCATGGCCAGCCTTTTATGTGTTCGAACCAAATCATGTTACAACCCAACATCGCCATTGAGGATGTATCACACACCGATATCCTTCTTATTCCCACTATTGGCGGGAATATCGACGAAGTACTGAGAGATACACAGCCTCTACTCGTACATATAAAACGTTTGCAAAAAGTAGGCGCTGACATTGCGGCGAACTGCACAGGAACATTTTTACTCGCCCAGACAGGTCTTTTAACGAACAAAACCGCAACTACTCACTGGGGCTACGCTGACAAGTTCAAATCTATGTACCCGGACGTTAATTTACAGCCAGACAAAATGGTAACGGAAGACAATGCGGTTTATTGTGCAGGGGGTGGGATGGCATGGATAGACTTATCCACGCAATTAATTGAACGTTACTGCGGGCACCAAATTGCAAGTGATACCGCTAAATCACATGTGCTAGATGTGTCTAGAACAAGCCAAACGATTTACGCGAGCAGCAGGCAGCGCCGGCTTCATGCTGACAAAGACATCATGGAAATTCAGTCGTATTTAGAGAAAAACGTGCGCAGCAAAACCACGCTTGCAGAATTAGCCAAGAAACACAATATGACTGAGCGCACAATGATCCGCCGATTCAAAAACGCCTGTGATATTACACCTGGTCAGTACTTACAAGCACTACGTATTGAACAAGCTCGCAAACTGTTAGAAACATCTACTATGCCGCTAGAAAACTTAATAAACGCTGTAGGTTACGAAGATTTAAGTTCCTTCACTCGCTTGTTTAAGAAGACGACGGGGCTCTCTCCGTCACAATACCGCATAAAATTCAACCGCAGCTAATACAGGCTGTGTTTATGGCCTGATAACTGTGCACTAATAAAAACCATAGTTGTCTCTCATTGCTTTACCTCAGTGCAATAAATATTCATCGATATATTCACTGCTGCTAATATTGTGCATTAAGGGGGCAAAAATTTGTAAAGTTGCACAAATTTGAAGTTTTTATTGCAAACTTTGTGTAAAATGCAACGCCAAGCATAGATTGTTAATTTTTGTGCTAAAAACACTACAAAAGTATAATTTTAAAATCATCTTGGTGGAAACATGAGAACACATAAAATCGCCACGCTAGCGTTAGCAGTTAGTGCAGCGTTCAGCTCTTCAGTTCTTGCACAAGAGGCCGCAACGACAGAAAAAAAAGAAGCCTCACTTGAACAGATTACCGTTACTGCGCAAAAGCGTACACAATCAATTCAAGAAGTACCAATTTCTGTTGCGACATTAAGCGGAGAAAAATTCGAAAGCCTATTCTCAGGCGGTGAAGACATTCTAGCACTTGCAGTTCGTGTTCCGGGCCTTTACGCCGAATCATCAAATGGTCGTGTAGCACCACGCTTTTATATTCGTGGTCTTGGTAACACCGACTTCGACCTTGCCGCTTCTCAACCTGTTTCTATTATTATGGACGAAGTGGTAATGGAAAATGTTGTATTAAAAAGCTTCCCGCTTTTCGACGTACAGCAAGTAGAAGTACTTCGCGGTCCTCAAGGCACGCTATTCGGCCGCAACACTACCGCGGGTATTATCAAGTTCGACACCGTTAAACCTACACAAGATTTAGAAGGCTACGCAAAAGCTGGCTTTGGTTCTTACGGCACAATGAATTTTGAAGGCGCAATCAGCGGCGGCTTAACAGATGAGCTTTCAGCACGTCTTTCTCTATTATCACAAGAACGTGATGACTACATCGACAACGCATTCACAGGCGAAAACGATGCAATTGGCGGATACGACGAAAAAGCGTATCGACTACAGCTTCTTTGGGAACCATCAGCAGACTTTTCTGCCCTACTAAACGTACATGGTCGCGAGCTTGAGGGCACAGCGTCTATTTTCCGTGCAAACGTATTCGATAAGGGTAGTAACGAGCTTAACGCTAACTACGATCGCGAAACGGTATATTATGATGGTGATCTTCAAGGCGACGGCATCGATAATAACCCTCAAGAGTACGATGGTTTTGGTGCGTCACTAAAACTTGAGTACGACATGGATGAAGTAACATTTACGTCAATCTCTGCGCTTGAAACAGCTGACGGTTCAAGCCTTGGTGATGTTGATGGTGGTTTCAACCTTGCTGACGGCACATCAGGACCAGGCTTCATTCCTTTCTTAGCGGTTACTCAAGACAATCTTGACGATCTAGAGCAGTACACTCAGGAATTTAGACTTTCGAGCAACAGTCGTGATGCGCTGAACTGGCAAGTAGGTGCATTTTATTATGATGCCTCATTCAACGTAACCAGTATCGACGGTTACTTTGGCGCAACGACGGTTTTCCATGACAACCAAACATGGGCAGTATTTGGTCAAACGTCTTATCAAGTGAATGAGAAATTAAACGTTACCGGTGGAATTCGCTATACACATGACTCTAAGAGCTTGGTTGTTGGCGATCAAAACGTTGACGGCTTCGCACTGGTTACTGGAGATGCGCTGATTCAAGATTATGACGACATTGATGTAGATGATGGTCAAACTAGCTTTGAATTGAGTGCTAACTACCGTGTGACAGACGATATGTCACTATTTGCTCGCTATGCTAACGGTTTCCGAGCTCAAACGATTCAGGGTCGTGACGTTGCATTTGAAGGTGCACCTTCTGTAGCTGATGCAGAAACTATCAATTCGTTCGAAGTGGGTATTAAGTCTGATTTGTTCGACGACTCACTACGTCTTAACGCTGCAGCATTTTACTACACAGTGGATGATATGCAGTTCTCGGCGATTGGTGGCGGCAACAACTTTACAGCACTTGTAAATGCTGACAAAGGCGAAGCGTATGGTTTTGAAGTAGACGCACAATGGCTCGCGACTGATGAGCTAACCTTCACTGCAGGCTACAGCTACAACCACACCGAAATTAAAGACGACACGCTGACCGTTTCACCATGTGGTACTAACCCTGTTTTTGGTTCTACAGGTAACTGTACAGTGACTGATCCTCGTCCAGACGGTTTTGTTGCTTCAATCGACGGTAACCCGTTCCCACAAGCACCAGAGTCAATCTTTAACTTTACTGCGCGTTACACTATCCCCATGGGTGACGACGGTGAGTTCTTTGTGTTTACTGATTGGGCGTTCCAAGGTGAAACTAACATCTTCCTATACGAAGCTGTTGAATTTACTACTGAAGACAACTTCGAAGGCGGTCTACGCATTGGTTACGAAAACTTTGCGCATAACTACACAGTAGCGCTATTTGGTCGTAACATCACTGACGAAGATAACGTTAAAGGTGCTATCGACTTCAACAACCTAACGGGTATCGTAAACGAACCACGCGTTTGGGGTGTTGAGTTTAAGTACACGTATTACTAAGCGAAGATTAGTTAGCTACTTTCAATTTTTGTAGCTATTCAATTATTTAGTATAAAAGCAGAAGCGTTGAAAAACGTTTCTGCTTTTTTTATGCCATTCTACGCCGCCATATGAATATCTGAAGTAGGCGTTTGCACAAGCTGCTGTAGCTTTCGGCACACCTTTACCCAGCGCGCCACTTTTTGATAGTAAACCTGCTCTATCAATTGCCCTTTCTCATCAAACAAAAAGCTAGCAAGCTTTCCTTTATTTCCTGGCATATAAAAGTGATGTACCGTGAACTGGTGAGACAAGGGCGCATTTACGATTTTTTGATACATGCAGAACGGCAGTGTATTAGCTCGCTCATCGCCGCCAGTTAAACGACTACGGCGCTGAAACGTATCTGAACCTAAGTCAGCTAATATGCCGTGCTTTGTAATAAGTTGATCGACCGCTTTGATGCCTGTTTGCATAATCATCTCCAAAAAGGTGCCGACGCCGACACACCACAATAAGAGTCAAAATAAACCATACTGATATTTATACAGTATATGGCCATTTGATTAAAATGCAAACAAAAAAAGCCGCTTTAACAAGCGGCTTTCGTTTAGTGACGGGCGATTAGCATTATTCGAGGGCCGATTCTAAAAATGCCCACTGGTCGGCATAGCCTTCAATACGCATCCACGTTGGTGTACCAGCGCCGTGGCCTGCACGGGTTTCAACACGAAGTAATACGGGGTTATCGCAGCCTTGATCGGCTTGAAGTTGTGCCGCAAATTTATAGCTATGCCAAGGAACTACGCGGTCATCGTGATCGCCAGTAGTAACCAAGGTTGCCGGATAACAGGTTCCAGGTTTTGTATTGTGAACAGGAGAATAAGCATACAAGGCTTCAAATTCGTCGTTGTTTTCACTCAAACCATAATCAGACGACCATGCGCGAGCATTAGCGCTTGGCGTGTGATAGCGAAGCATATCTAGTACCCCTACAGCCGGTAAGGCGGCAGCGAAAAGATCGGGGCGCTGCGTTAACGTTGCACCAACCAGCAAGCCACCGTTAGAGCCGCCTTGAATTCCCATTTTTTGAGGGTTGGTATAACCACTTTCTACTAGGTGCTCCCCTGCAGCAATAAAATCATCAAACACGTTTTGCTTATTTAACTTAGTTCCCGCTTTGTGCCATTGCTGGCCATACTCACCACCTCCTCGCAAGTTAGCGATGGCAAGCACATTGCCTTGCTCAACCCATACCATTCTGGACACTGAGTAGCCGGGTTTTAGTGAAATATTAAAGCCACCGTAGCCATACAGTAAGGTTTTATTATTCCCATCAAGCTTTAATCCTTTCTTATGTACAATAAACATAGGCACTTTGGTGCCATCTTTACTGGTGTAAAAGACTTGCTTGGTTACATAATCATCATAGTTAATGCCAGTATCTATGCGCTTAAATAATGTTGACTCGCCGCTTTGAACATCATAAGCGTAAACTTGGCCAGGATTAGTGAAGCCCGTTAACTTGTAAAACGTCGTATCGGCAGTTTCATCTCCATAAAATCCGTTTACGCTGCCAATATCAGAAAACGAAATGTCATCAATTTGTTTGCCAGACAAGTCAAATACACTCACTTGCCCTTTTACATCTTTAAGGTACTGAGCGAATAACTTACCGCCTAATAGCGATACGCTATTTAAGGTATCTGACGTACTTTCAATAACAGTTTCGCTTGACTGAACGCCATTGTCGAACTCAACCTTTACAACCTTACCTGTTGGCGCATCGGCCGTTGATGTAAAGAAAAGCGTGTCTTCTTTTTCACCAATAAAATCGTAGCGACCATCCCACTTATCAAAGATTGGTATCAACTTACTGTTTTTTTCTTTTAGCGACTTAGCGTATACCCCATTGGCTTCATAGCCTTCAAATACCGAGATTAATAGTGTTTCACCGTCTTGAATAACCAGTGGGTATGGGTTCCAGGTAGGTTTGCCGTCAAATGAGAACACTTTTGTGTCTTCATTTTGCGCTGTGCCTATTGCGTGAAAATAAATAGACACAGTTTGGCTATCGTCGAACTCACCCGCGTCTTTTTCTGGGTAACGCGAATAGAAAAAACCACTTTCGTCAGGTAGCCACGCTACGTTTGAAAATTTAACCCCTTTAATAACATCGGTTAAATCTGATTTGTTGCTGGTTTCACGTATATGAATGGTTTTCCAGTCTGTACCACCATCGGATAGCATGTATGCAAGATACGACGCTTTCGGGCTTAGTTCAGTTGACGCCATCGATACAGTGCCATCATCACTTAGGGTGTTGGGGTCAATGAGCACTTCAGGCTTACCGTTTAGCCCATCAGCCATATAGAGGACATATTGGTTTTGCAATCCGTCGTTATACGTATAGAAGAGTTTGTCATTTACCATGTAGGGCGTTGAATACTTTTCATAATCCCACAATGCGGTTAAACGCTCTTTGTACAACGCTTTAGAAGGTAGCTCAGCTAGATAAGGACGAGCAAGTTCGTTTTGGGCCTCAACCCACGCGTTTACCTCTTCACTTTCTTCTTCTAGCCAGCGATAAGGGTCGCTCACTGTAGTACCGTGATAATTATCCTGCTGCGCGACGGTTTTTGTTTTTGGATAGCTAGACACTGTTGGCATCGCTGTATGTTGCATCTCGCTTTTCGCTGGCTCTGCATTGTTACTGTAGGACGTTGAACAAGCAAAGGTTACCCCTGCGGAAGCTGCAACCACGGCTGCGTATATTAGATTTTTCTTCATTTTTAATTCCTTAAAAGAAAAATGCCGGTTTTACCCGGCATTATCTATTTAACTTTCTGTCGTAATTTGAGCCTGTTTTCTGCCTTTACCTCATTCTTAAGGTCGTTAAGAATGAGGTAAAGTGCTGGAACAAGTAGCAGCGTAATCACCGTGGCAAACAAAATACCAAAGGCCAGCGAGATTGCCATAGGGATCACAACTTGTGCTTGTAAACTGCGTTCGAAGACAATGGGCATCAACCCCATAAATGTTGTTAACGAGGTGAGAATAATCGCTCTGAAGCGCTGGGTGCCTGCGCTTATCGCCGCGTCCATTAGTGACATTCCTTCCTTGCGAGCGCGGTTTACAAAATCCACCATAATTAAGCTGTCATTCACTACAACGCCAGACAACGCGATAATTCCGCAAATAGACAATACACTGACTGCCATACCAAGCACTAAGTGACCGACAATGGCACCAACAATACCAAAGGGTATAACTGACATAATAATTAACGGCTGACTGTAGGATTTAAGCGGTATAGCTAGTAAGGCGTAAATAGCAAAAAGCGAAAACAATAATCCTTGCATTAAGCTAAACATTGCATCGGCCTGCTCTTTTGAATTCCCTTGTAGTTTGAATTCTACATTGGGATAGCGCGCTAATAGGTCTGGCATCAGATTATCAATAACGTCATTGGTTACCTCTGATGGGTCAAGTAACGCCTTATCGACTGCTCCTGATACTGTAACAGAACGCTTACCATCAACGCGGATAATCGAGTCGAAGCCTTGACCTACGGTAAACGTAGCGACCTGTTCGAAAGGGATCTCTTGGCCATTTGGCGCGCGAACTCGCATATTTTTAAGGTGTTCTACCGAGCTACGTTCGGCTTTGGGGTAACGTACCATCACCTTTATTTCTTCGTCATCGCGCTGAATTCGTTGTACTTCAGCACCATAAAAGCCAAATCGCACCTGTTGCCCTAAGTCCCGTAACGAAATTCCCAGCGCGTCGGCTTGCGGCTTAAGAGCCAGCTGAATTTCTTCACTGCCGCCAGAAAAGGTATCATTAATATCTGTAACCCCTTCGTAACCGTCAAGCGCCTCTTTTAATTCATCACTAATTGCCCGTAATGCCTTTATATCGCTAGAGCTAAATTCAAAACTTAGATCTGAGCCTCCACCAGGCCCACCCGGCGAACTGATATTAAAAGACTTCACCCCTGGAATTTCAGGTAACTCTTCACGCCACATATTCTGGATTTCAAAGTCGGTAAGCGTTCGCGTTTCGCCTTTGGTAAGCTCCGCGAATATCTCCCCTCCTAGATTACCGTTATCAAAGGCAATGGCGTGTTTGATAACATTGTCGCCTGACTCTTGTGCAACTTTATCGTCCATGCGGTGCATGGCTTCACGTAACGTTGTTAACACGTTATCGCGTTGTTCTAGCGACGAGCCCGGTTCCAGTTCAAAGCTTGCAATCATAAAGTCGCTGGGAATATTCGGGAAAAATACGAATCGGACAATACCGCCACCAAATAAACCTACGGTTAATATCAGCATCGCCATGAAAACCGCAACCGTCGTATAACGATTGCGTACCGCTTTAGCGAGAAATGGGGCATATTTGTTATTAATAAAGGTTTTTATTCCTTCGCTGAAAAAGTCTCTAAACCGTTGAAATGCGTTTGCCTTTGCCGGGTCATATGGCTTTAGCTTCATATGTACAAGGTGAGCTGGCAAAATAAGCTTAGATTCTATGAGCGAGAAAATTAGGCAGACAATGACCACCATGCCTATGGTTTTCCAGATAATACCAAACGGCCCTGACACCATTAACATAGGAGAAAACGCCGCAATAGTGGTAAGTACACCGAAGGTTGCCGGCATTGCTACCTTTTTTACACCCGCAATAACGTTCTCAGCACTGTGGCCCTTCTTATCAATTTCGGAATAAGCCGACTCGCCCATAATGATGGCATCGTCAACGACTATCCCCAACACCAGAATAAAAGCGAATAAACTCAGCATATTTATAGATACGCCAATCATATCTAGCGGCATCACCAATAACGTGCCAAGGAAACATACCGGAAGACCAACGATTACCCAAAAGGCGAGTTTAATTTTCAAGAAAAGAGACAGCACTAAAAATACGAGTAGCGCACCAAAGAACATGTTTTCAAGCATCATATTTAGCCGGTCAGCCAAATAAAAGGAACTATCGCCCCACGTGTCAGCCGTTATATGCGCAGGAAACTCTGACTTTTGGCTGTCTATATAGTTGTTAACTTGCTCTGAAATTTCCAGCGCGTTTTGATCGCCCACCGCACGGACACGAAGGCTTACGGCGGGTTTATCATCAAATAACGCGTATTGGTTATTCTCGATAAAGCCGTCATTGATATAGGCCACATCTCCCAGCGTAACGCGGGTGCCGTTTGTATTGGTCAATAAGATAATTTGCGAGAAGTCCCAGCCCGTGTAGGCCTGCCCTTTCGTTCTCAGTAAGATATCGCCATTTTCCGTGCGAATTGAACCACCAGGTAAGTCAACACTGGTTTGGCTTAAACGCGATACCACTTCAGCAAATGTAAGGTTGTATTTCTGCAAATCGACTTCAGACAATTCGACCGAGATTTCATAATCTCGCGCCCCCACTACTTGCACGCTTGAAATGCCGGGTAAGTTCGCAATGTCGTCACGTAAATCTTTGGCAAACTCTTTCAGTTCCCGCTCTGAAGCATCGCCATATACTGAAAGCCAAATAACATCCTGCTGTATTTTTTGACGGTAAATGACCGGTTTCTCAGTATCAGCGGGAAAACTGGGAATGGCATCCACTTGCACTTTTACTTCATCAAGAAGCGAGTCAACGTCGTAGTCTTCTTCTACTTGAATACTCACCGTGCCCATACCCTCAACGGCAGTGGCGTTTAGCTGCTTGATACCTTCTAAGTCTTTTATCGCTTCTTCAATTTTTAATATCACGCCCTCTTCTACTTCCTGAGGCGCAGCACCTAAATAAGGTACTCTTACATTTATGACGTCTATATCGAAGCTGGGAAAGACTTGCTTTTGAATGCTGAATGCGCCGAATAAGCCACCGACTATTAACAGCCACATAAGCAAGTTTGCCGCAACACTATTTCGAGCAAACCAAGCTATCAAGCCTTTTTGCGTATCTATCCGGCTCATTAGCGGCCTCCTTCGGAGGTATTGCTTTCCACTTTCTCGCTTTCGTCAGTACTGGAAGATTGTGCATCTGCCTGCGCTTCATCTGACAGCACCGGCTCATCGCCAGGCAGTCTTACCTTCATACCGTTGTAGGGGTTTGGCACTGCGCTCTTAACCACTAGCGTACCTTCTTCAATACCTGAACGAATAAACACTTCTTTCGCCGTGGTACGCGCCACTTCAACCGGTTTAATTTCAATTTCGCGATTGTCATTTACGGTAAGAACGGTGTTGTCTAAGCGCAAAATGCTTCGGGGTAATACAAGCAACTGCTCATTTTGACGTGACGTGATCTCTGCTTCAACAAATTGACCGAAACGCAGAGGTGCTTTATGAGACGCTTTGAAGTTATACGGGTCTTGAACTTCGACAATGGCATATACCACTCGACTACCCGTGTCTAAAATGCCTTCTGAGCGCACAAGTTGACCTTGCCACGTGCGTTTAACACCGCCCACAGAAGCCGTAAGCGAAACAGGCACGCCTTCACTCGATTGCCCGGCAATATTGATGAACATCAAATCACTATCGGTGATGGGCAATCTTACTTCCGCCGTATCCGTTGAATAAACGGTACCAAGCACAGAGCCCATTGCCACGAACTGACCAAGATCGATATTACGCTCTACCACAATGCCATTATAAGGCGCCGTGATTTTGGTTCTTTCTAAGTTACGTTTTGCGCGCTCAAGTTTTGCTTCTGCCGCTTTTACATTAGCCTGCTCTTTAGCCAACTGAGGCTTTCTTAACCCTAATTCTGGCGGCGCCACACTGCTTACAGAGCGCCATTCTTGTTCAGCAACTTTACCCCGTGCGATTTCTTCTTGAAGCGCCGCCTGTGCCTGCGCTAATTCAGCTTCTGCTAATTTAAGGTCGGTGCGATAGTCGTCCTGCTCTAGGGTTGCTAGCACGTCACCTTTTTTAAACGTTCCCCCAGCAATAAACACGTCAGATAAACTCACTACCTGCCCGCTCACCTGTGCACTTAAAGACGTCTTGTTGCGCGGTACCACATTACCTTGCGATTTAACGATGAAGCTTACCTGCTCTGAGTTAACGGCTTCGGCGTCAACAAGAAACGCAGGAACGTCTACGGGGACTTGCTCAGGCGGTTTACGCGATTTGATCATAACAGCGGCGGCGATAAACGCGATTAACACGATGAAAAGTGGCAATCCACTTTTCATTAACATGGAGTTTTTCATTTACTATCCCTAGGAACGAAAGGAAACCAGCATGGCATTAGTCATCACAAACCGTTCGTAAGCAGACATAATTACCAAGCCGTCACCCGACGACTTTCTATTATTATTGTTTCAACACTAGTGTACTGACTTATTAGTGCGTATGCCCACTTAACATTGTTAGAATTTGTGTCTATTTATTGTTTTTTAAGTGAACGTTTTAATCAGTAGTCCTAATATAAAAAATTATCGAAAGAATACAAAGTAAGATTGATAATTATCATTTTTTCGTTGATTATTTAAGCACTCATTGGTTATGAGTTGACCGGTGGCTTTAATTTTAACCTCGTCTAACAACTAGAGGGAGGCACTGGAACAATTTCGCTACGTTGAAGGGAAAACAGATTATGAGCCTTAAGAAACAATACCTTAAATCAAAACCTCTGTGCAAAGTGACATTTCGACTAAACGCGGAAGCAGCGCAAGATGCAAAAGAAGCGGCGCTTTGCGGAGACTTTACCGACTGGAAAGCCCAGCCACTAACAATGAAGAAACTAAAGAGCGGCGACTTTACTTTGACCGTTAATTTAGAAAAAGATCATGAATATCAATTTCGTTACCTTATTGACGGTGAAAAATGGGAAAACGACTGGGAGGCCGATGCTTATATGCCATCTCCAGTAAGTATTGAAGACAACTCGGTAGTTCGCGTATAGCGTCGCCCATGCGGGAAAAACGCCCAAAAAAAAGGCTGCAAAAATGCAGCCTCATATTGTTACAATAAAAGTAGCTTAAAGAGAGCTTTCAAGCTCTGGAAGCACTTCAAACAAATCACCGACTAAGCCGTAGTCTGCAACTTGGAAAATGGGTGCTTCTTCGTCTTTGTTGATAGCAACGATAACTTTAGAGTCTTTCATACCTGCAAGGTGCTGGATAGCGCCTGAGATACCTACCGCAATATAAAGCTGTGGCGCAACAATCTTACCTGTTTGGCCTACTTGCATATCGTTAGGAACGAATCCAGCATCTACCGCAGCACGCGATGCACCAATAGCAGCACCTAGTTTGTCTGCAATACCTTCAAGAAGTTTGAAGTTGTCGCCGTTTTGCATACCACGACCACCAGAAATCACTACTTCTGCTGCTGTGAGTTCAGGGCGCTCTGACTCAGTCAGTTCTGCTGAAACAAAATCAGACTTTTCGCTGCTTTTAACCACATCAATCGCGGTTACTTCAGCGCTGCCGCCCGTTGCAGCTGCATCAAACGAAGCAGCGCGAACCGTAATGACTTTTTTCGCATCAGATGATTGAACAGTTGCGATAGCGTTACCCGCATAAATTGGGCGCACAAAAGTGTCTTCGCTTTCAACACCAATAATGTCTGAGATTTGCGCTACGTCTAATAATGCCGCTACGCGAGGCATAAAGTTTTTACCCGTAGTTGTAGCAGCAGCCACAACATGGCTGTAATCACCTGCCAGGTCAAGAACTAAGTCAGCCGTATTTTCAGCTAATTGGTGCTTGTACGCTGCGTTGTCGGCAACCAATACTTTTGCAACGCCGTCAATTTGCGACGCAGCTTCAGCAACCGCTTTGCAACCTTCACCTGCAACTAGTACATGGATATCACCACCCATTTTCTGTGCGGCATTAACAAGCTTATGCGTTTCAGTCTTTAAGCTTGCGTTGTCGTGTTCTGCATATACGAGTACGCTCATGAGATCACCTTTGCTTCATTTTTTAACTTTTCTACCAGTTCAGCAACGTCTGCTACCTTAATACCACCCTCGCGCTGTGGTGGAGGCGTGACTTTCAGCACTTTCACGTTGGATTCTAGTGCTACACCAAAGTCAGCTGCCGCTTTTACGTCAAGAGGCTTGCGTTTCGCTTTCATGATATTCGGTAGAGATGCATAACGAGGCTCGTTCAAGCGAAGGTCTGTAGTTACCACAGCAGGAAGCGAAAGCGCTACTGTTTGAAGGCCGCCGTCGATTTCACGGGTTACATTGACTTTTTCACCGTCTACAACCACTTCAGAAGCAAAGGTGCCCTGAGGCATGCCTGTTAATGCGGCAAGCATCTGGCCCGTTTGGTTGTTATCAGAGTCAATGCTCTGCTTTCCAAGAATAACCAGTTGAGGTTGCTCTTCTTCAACGACTTTAGATAGAAGTTTAGCCACTTGAAGTGAATCAAGATTTTGGTCGGTATCGATTTGGATACCGCGATCAGCGCCTAGGGCAAGCGCTGTACGTATTTGTTCTTGGCAGCTTTTATCACCAATTGAAACAACAACGATTTCAGTGGCCACGCCTTTTTCTTTTAAGCGAACGGCTTCTTCAACCGCAATTTCACAGAAAGGGTTAATGGCCATTTTTGCGTTTGTAAGATCTACGCCTGATTCATCGGCCTTCACTCTTACCTTAACGTTGTAGTCGATCGCGCGTTTGACCGGTACGAGTATTTTCATATTTACCTCAATTGTTGAGTTCGTCGGTGTCTATTACGTTTCACTAATAATTAACTATTAATAATTAAAAACGTATTACTTCACCACGCTTTTTGAAACTTTAACAATGTGCTCTACGTTAATAAAAACACTGTGGAACGTACGTTTTTCAAAGGCTAACCTTAAAACGTCGTTAACACCACGTTTACGAGCAGTTATAATGCACTGCCAGTTAACGTTAACGTAAACTGCTTTGCAATGTACTTACTGTTGACGTAAACGTCAACCTGCATTACCTTGCAAAACGACAATTAATTTACATGTTTTTGACACAAAGCATTATTTGTTTCATCAATAGTGCATTATAAAAATACAAACATAAGGAGCCTCCCGTGGAACGAGAATCGATGGAGTTTGATGTAGTCATCGTCGGTGCCGGCCCAGCTGGATTATCAACGGCTTGTAAGCTTATGCAGCTTGCAAATGAAAAAGACCAAGAGCTAATGGTTTGTGTGGTCGAAAAAGGCTCCGAGGTGGGTGCACATATTCTTTCTGGCGCCGTATTTGAACCTCGCGCGCTAAATGAACTTTTTCCTGATTGGAAAGAGAAAGGCGCCCCATTAAATACGCCGGTAACTGAAGACCACATCTATTTACTTAACGATGAAGCATCGGCCAAAAAATTACCAAATGGCATCACGCCTAAAACTATGCACAACGACGGTAACTACATTGTTTCAATGGGTAACGTAAGCCGTTGGTTAGCAGACCAAGCCGAACAACTTGGTGTTGAAGTGTTCCCAGGCTTTGCTGCATCTGACGTTATCTATAATGAAGACGGCAGCGTAGGCGGTGTACTAACCGGCGATATGGGTGTTGGCGAAGATGGGGAGCCCAAAGACGGCTACATGCCGGGCATGGAGCTTCGCGCTAAATACACGGTATTTGCAGAAGGCTGTCGCGGTCATTTGGGCAAAGAGCTAATTTCTCATTTCAAACTAGATGAAGACACTTCACCACAGCACTATGCAATCGGCTTTAAAGAGATTTGGGATATCGACCCCGCAAAACACCAGCCGGGCTTAGTGGTTCACAGTGCGGGCTGGCCACTTGATGACGCCACGGGCGGTAGCTACCTATATCATGCCGAAGACAACCAGGTGTTCGTTGGCTTAATCGTTGACCTTAATTACGACAACCCATATTTGAGCCCCTTTGATGAATTCCAACGCTTGAAGCACCACCCAGTATTCAAGCAATATTTAGAAGGCGGTAAACGGGTTTCTTATGGTGCTAGAGCGATAGCTAAAGGCGGGTTTAACTCGTTACCTAAAATGACCTTCCCAGGCGGTCTTTTAGTAGGTTGTGATGCAGGCACATTAAATTTTGCCAAAATTAAAGGCAACCATACCGCGATGAAATCAGGCATGCTGGCAGCAGAAAGTATTTTTGAAGCAATTACAGAAAATGCAGAAGCGCCAGTTAAAGAATTAACCAGCTTTACAGACAAATTTAAATCGTCTTGGTTATATGATGAATTATTCCGTTCACGTAACTTTGGCCCAGCTATTCACAAGTTAGGTAATTTCTGGGGCGGCGCTTTTAATACATTAGAGCAAAATGTCTTTAACGGTAATATGTTTTTTACTATGAAAGACGAGCACAAAGACTATGCTCAGCTTAAAGAAGCAAAAGATGCGCAAGAGATCAGCTACCCAAAACCAGATGGCGTGCTGAGCTTTGATAAGCTGTCATCGGTATTTTTATCTAATACCAATCATGAAGAAGATCAGCCCTGTCATTTAAAGCTGAAAGATCCTTCTATTCCTATTCAGGTTAATTTGCCTAAGTTCGCTGAGCCTGCTCAGCGCTACTGCCCTGCTGGGGTTTACGAGGTAATTGAGGAAGAAGGTGAAAAGCGTTTTCAAATTAACGCGCAGAACTGTGTGCACTGTAAAACCTGTGATATTAAAGATCCAAGTCAAAATATTAAATGGGTTGTACCAGAAGGTGCAGGCGGTCCGAATTATCCAAACATGTAAATTAACGCCTTAATTAGTTATTTAACGGATATTTTTTAAAAGCGAGCGTAGCTCGCTTTTTTTTTGTGCTACTTTTAATTATCATCTAGTGGAAATTAAGTACAACGTATTAAGGTTAATTAATGAGCGAATTTTTAGATATTTTAACCCATGGAAGACGTTTACAAGGTGCTGTTAAGGAATTAAGCATAGAAGAACTTGAACAAGTTCAGGAAAAACTTAGCGGTATAATTGAAAAAAGAAAAGAAAAACTACTAGAGCAAGAAAAGCTTAAAAAAGAGAAATTAGAAAAGCTTGCTGCAATTAAAAAGCAAATGGAAGAAGCAGGTCTTAACGTAGAAGATTTACAGGCGTTAAATACAGACGTGAATAAAAAAGTAGGTAAAAAGCGCCCTGTTAAATATAAGCTTGTGGATGAGACAGGCGAAGAACATCTGTGGACAGGTATTGGCCGCATGCCTCGTGTTTATAAAGAAGCGCTGGATAGCGGTAAGTCTCTTGACGATTACGCCATTAGTTAATTTATTTATTCAGCACGTAAATAAGGTCTGTTTTTACAGGCCTTATTTTGTTTTTATGACGAGGTCAGTATCTTATAGTCAATAATTCATGGGTAAGTTAATTGTGAAGTTAAATTATAAACTTTCAAAGTGTGATGCCTCATCGCCGTGGCTAATTCTAATCCACGGGCTATTCGGCAATGCCGACAATTTGGCTGGGATAAAACGTCATTTTGAATCAAGTTTTAATATTGTAAGTGTAGACCTCCCCGACCATGGCGAGTCTCCATGGACCAATGGTTTTTTAGTGTCAGACGCCGCCGATGCTATTTACGATATTATGCAGTCGCTAAATATTGAAAAAAGTGCTGTATTAGGGCATTCCCTTGGCGGAAAAGTGGCGATGAAATTAGCGTTAAACCACAATGATAAAGTAACGCATTTAATTGTCGCTGATATTGCCCCTGTGAGTTACAACCACAGCCATCAGGCCGTATTTGATGGCTTGAAATCCGTTCCACTAGATACCATTGAGAGTAGGAAGGACGCTGACAAAATCATGTCTGCCCACGTTAAAGAAATGGGGGTTCGGCAATTTCTTCTAAAAAGCTTGTATCAAGACGAGAATGGTAGCTGGAAGTGGCGATTTAATGTAGACGGCCTTATTAGCAGTTATTCGCACATTATTGATTGGGAACAAACAACGCAGACGTTTAATGGCGTAACCTTGTTTATCAAGGGCAGCGAGTCTGACTATATCACGGCAGAGTATCGCGATGCGATAACCCGCTATTTCCCAAGTGCTAAAGCACATATTATTGAAGGCACGGGTCATTGGCTTCATGCAGAAAAACCGGCGGCATTTAATGCCATTGTAGAAAGAACGCTCAACAAATCGTCTTAAAGAAGGGTTTTCATCATCATTTAAGATGAGAATGACTATTATTACATATTTTTGAACGTTTTAGGCTCTTACAGGCGTATATACTATGATATAGTTGCGCCAGAAATTTTTAAGTAACAACACTATGCTTGCAGAAAATTACGAACTCATTGAGTCCATTATGCTGTATGGCGGCTTGTCTATTCTTTTTGGATTGATGGGTTTTGCTGTACACGATGTATTACGTAAGAACGATGTTCCTCTTATTGGAAGAGTGGTAACGTACGGTGTGCTAGGTTTAGGCGCATTGGGATTTCTTGCGAAAGGCATTATTGAATGGTTTTGGCTAAGCACAGGCGTTTAATTAGTAACGATTAATAGAGGTTAGATATGGCAAGCGTTGGCCTATTTTTCGGAAGTGACACGGGTAACACCGAACATGTTGCGAAAATGATCCAGAAGGAATTGGGTAAACAGCTAATTGATGTAAAAGATATTGCCAAGAGCAGTAAAGAAGACATCGCTGAGTTTGATTTGCTTATCTTCGGTATCCCTACGTGGTATTACGGCGAAGCACAATGTGACTGGGATGACTTCTTTCCTGAATTAGAGCAGATAGACTTTAACGACAAGCTAGTTGCTATTTTTGGTTGTGGCGACCAGGAAGACTATGCGGAATACTTCCTTGACGCAATGGGCATGGTACGCGACATTGTAGAAGCTAAAGGCGCTATTTTAGTAGGTCAATGGTCTACGGAAGGCTATGACTTTGAAGCATCTAAGGGTATGGCTGACGACAATCATTTCGTGGGCCTGGGTATTGACGAAGACCGTCAACCAGAACTAACCGAATCTCGCGTTAAAGATTGGTGTAAACAGATTCACGACGAACTTTGTTTGGCCGAGCTTGCGTAATCGCTCGACCCGTTAACACCTTCAAAAAACCGCTCAATTGAGCGGTTTTTTTATGGGTAATTCAATGCGCATTACTTTTCAAGCTTGCTGTTACGTAAGACAGCCTCGGCTTTGAAAAC
>Ga0208182_1000253_pt1 | contig 43733 bp, 45 predicted proteins | sample MalvireepMed_906_FD_184248 | JGI IMG/M metagenome (GOLD analysis project Ga0208182, IMG submission 184248) | Marine viral communities from the Global Malaspina Expedition - Malaspina viral metaG DeepMed_906 (SPAdes) (version 2) | ecosystem: Environmental > Aquatic > Marine > Oceanic | place...
TAGAGCCTCAAGAGCAGGGATCATTTTACCCATGGCAATCAGAACAATCGGGATAGTCAGCGCCGCAGCGAAGAGCACTTTCCGGCGGAGGTCGATGCCCTCCCTGTCCTGCTCTTCCGTTTCGCTACTGGCGTCCGGCTCCTGAGGCTCATATCCCGCATCGCGGATCGCCTGATGAATTTGCGGCACTGACAGGGTGTCAGACAGGAACTCCACAAACGCTTTCCGGGTAGTCAGATTGACACTGGCCTTAACCATGCCGGGTTGCTTGTTCAATGACTGCTCAATCCGGGATACGCAGGAGCCGCAGCTCATGCCGACGACCGGAATCTCAGCCGACTGTAGCCGTGGCTGGTAACCCGCCTCCTTAATCGAGTCGATTAGCATGGCCGGCGTGGTAGGCTGGTCAAATTCCACGGTGGCTTTTCCGGTCGCCAGATTCACCTGGGCTTCCGCAACGCCGGGCTCACCCATGAGCGCCTTTTCAATCCGCCCGACGCACGAAGCGCAAGACATTCCATCAACACGAATCTCTATTCGTTGCATACCCGTTTGGCTCCTCGGCACAGCTAACTCCGTGCCTTTAATCAGTTCATTCGCAGGCAACTGGCAGCGTCACCCTCGCTGGGCTATGGCTTCGACAATCGGGCAGCCGTCCATTGGTCCTTCACCGGAGCATTCCTCCAGGGTTTCTGACAGGACCGCCTCAATGCGGGAAAGGCTCTGGATCTGATGCCGGATCTTTTCCAGTTGCTTCTTTGCGATGCGCTTGGCCTCAGCACGATCGCCATTGGCGTCCTGAAGCATCAGGAGTTCACGAATCTCATCAAGGGTGAAACCCCATTGCTTGGCGTGGATGATGAATTGCAGCCTGGCGATCGCATCCTCGGGGTAACGACGATAATTCGAATGTGTTCGGGCGGGCTCGGGCATGAGATTTTCCCGCTCGTAAAAGCGAATCGCATGGCTGGCCACGCCGCTTTTTTCAGAGAGTTCGCCGATATTGAACGTTTTCATTCCTGCACCTCAAAACGAGTGGTCAATGACTTATCCTAACCATAACCTTAAAGTAAACTTTAAGGTCAAGGTATTTTTCATGCATTGTCAGATCGGGGGCGATGCACCAAACTGGGCCAAGGCCCCGCTTTAAATCAAGTGGGGCAAAAAGACGGAGACACTGTAATGAAGGTTTTTGAAAGGCTGGTTACGCTGATGATAGGACTTTTCCTGCCCCTTTTCGCATTCGCTGATGGGCCCGGGCGCATGGGAGAAGGCATGATGGGTGGCAACATGATGCAGGGCATGGGCGGTATGGGGCTATTCATGATGATGATAATGATTCTTCTGGTTGTGCTATTGATACTGGCGATTCTGGCACTGATCAAATACCTGAGGAACAAGTGATGAGCAGGGAAAAAAGTGTCCATAGGCGCACGGTCCTTCGGGCTGCGGCGGGCACCGGCGTCCTTCTCACGTTGTCGCCGGGACTTCTGCTTACCGGGTGTGATGGAGGGGTAAAAGCGGTTGAATCGGAAACGCTCGGCCTTGATTCCGATGAATACGATGTTGAACTGAATCTTCACGCCATGCCCGATTCGGTGCCCATTCTTCCGGGCGCCCCCAGTGAAGTGTGGCGCTATAGGGCGGAATTGCTGAAAGGCCCGCAAAACACAGTCACCGAAAACCCGGACAGTTACCTCGGCCCAACGATCCGGCTGCGCCACGGCCAGACCGTCAAAATCCATATTCACAATGAGCTGCCAGAGGACACCACCGTCCACTGGCACGGGCTTCATGTGCCTTCCGACGTAGACGGACAACCAAGACTTCCGATCCGCCCAGGCGAGACAATGACTGTAGGCTTTGAGGTACTGGACCGGGCCGGACTGTTCTGGTACCACTCCCATGCCCATGGCAAGCAGGGCGGTCGCGTGGGATTTCAGAGTTACGCGGGCCTGGCCGGGCTCCTGATCGTTGAAGATGAAGAGGAAGCGGGCCTCAAATTGCCGTCGGGCGATAACGAGCTGTTACTGGTGCTTCAGGACCGCACCTTTGCTGGTAACAATGAACTGGTTTACATGGGCGGTGGCAGGGGGTCCATGATGGATCGTATGCACGGTTTTCTGGGGGACAGAGTGCTGGCTAACGGGGCGCCTCCAACCACCCGTAAGGTTGCCACCCGCCCATACAGAATTCGGGTTCTCAATGGCTCTAACGCTCGCATCTACAAACTGGCCTGGAGCGACGGGCGACCTGTCACCGTTATCGGTGCAGACGGCGGCCTTCTTCAGGAACCGGAAGACAGACCTTACGCCGTGCTGGCTCCGGCTCAGCGGCTTGATATCTGGGTTGACCTTTCCGAGTTCCAGCCGGGTGATGCGCTGGAGCTTATCAGTGACCGTTTCCGGGCAGGCATGATGAGCGGCGGTATGATGGACGGAATGGGCATGATGGGCAGCAACGCCCTGCCCCTCGGCAGCCGATTCCCCCTGGCCAGGCTGGAGGTGGCCGAGTCAGTAGAGGCCAGCGAACCTTTACCGGCACAGCTAGGTGTGCAGCGGCAAAAAATACCGGTAAACCGCAATACGCGAATCCGGTCGTTCGAGTTAAGCCCGGTGATGATGCGGGGATTTGCCATAAATGGCCGGCGGTTTGACGGAACGAATGTCGCGGATGACGAAAAAGTCCGCCTTGGTGACACGGAAATCTGGGAATTCCACAACAGCACACCAATGCCTCACCCGATGCATATTCATGGCTTGCAGTTCAATGTTGTAGGGCGACGAGGCGGCAACTCGGACAGTTTACAGCAGGGCCTGGTAGACAGTGGCTGGCACGACACGGTTCTGGTCATGCCCCGTGAAACGGTTCAGGTGGCGATGAAATTCGAGCGCTTTGACGGCCTTTACATCTACCACTGTCATAACATGGAACATGAAGATGCAGGAATGATGCGCTATTTTCAGGTGCAAGGCTAAACGCCACGACATCCCTCTTAGCGCACACTCATTGTCAGAATGCTTTCGTCGAGCGTGAAGCATCCGAGACCCTGGACTGAGAAGCCACCGACTGGACATCACCAGCCTCGCCCGCCTGTTCAACTGCGGTCACCGAGCCTTTCTTGTCCTTGGATTTGTTCATGCACAACCCCAGGCCACACATGATCAGACATGGCAGGAGGAAGATCAATATAGGCGCGACCCCGAGCAGCACAAGCGTATCCCAGCCAAAAACCAGTCCGGCGGTGACACCAATGGCACCTAACACCCACCAGCGCCGTGACCCTGTCAGCAATCCCATAAGCCCTCGTGAGCCGGTATCCTGGTTCGTCTTGCCCTTTTCGTCACAGTTCGATTTGTTACAGCAACTCATTATAATTCCTCCCATTTTCCAGAACCGATCTCTGTCACTTAGGTTCACCGCTGTAGCGGCGAATAGCCCTGCAACCAGAGATTTCAAAAATAACGTTGAAGTAAAGTTTAAGGTCAAGCGTTTTGTAAAAAAAACGGATAGGCCTTACTACGCGATTTTGAATTTCCAGAAAGTAATGGCAGTGGCATAAAAAACTGCTAGGATCTGGTGAACGATGTGGCAAAGATTGTGTCACAGCGTTCAAGATCGATAACTTGGTGCCCGACATTAAATGACCATAACGACACGCCAGATTTTCTCGTTGTTGCTGTCACTCATAATGGTGATAAGCACTCCGGCGTTGGCTGTTTCTGAAATGGCCGACGGTCAGATGGATGCGTCCATGATGGACTGCGGTTCCATGATGGCCGATGTGACCGGAGCCAACGGATCTGCTTCTGATGACGTGGCCAGTTGTTTCACAGGTTCAGATATGGCCTGTGCGGCCGCCAGCGGGCTGAACAGCTGTGGCGTCAGTATCGGTCTTTTGCCAACAGGCCTTAGCGGCCTGATCGATACCGGCTCCCAGCCGGTATTCAGTGCCCGTGAGGGCAGCTACCAATCCCCTTACCTGGCCTTTATCACCCCCCCTCCAGAACCCCGCTCCTGAGTCTTAACCCGAATTTTTGCCCATTGCGGCAATGTCATTAATGTTAATTCTTACAAGAAAGCCTCGTGTTCACACCTATTCGTCACGAGTCTTTAACTGGAGCAAATCAAATGCGCAATTCAAATATCAAGCTTTCGATTACAGCCGCCATTTTCGCCGGCAGTGTCGCGTTCTTCTCTGTTTTCGCCCATGCCGAAGGTAAAGGTGACGGCATGATGAACTCTGATTCCAGCGACAGCGGAATGATGTCCTCGAAAGATATGAAGGGAATGGATGGCATGAAGGGAATGAAAGGCATGGAAGGCATGGAAGGCATGGAAGGCATGGAAGGCATGATGTCCAACATGTCTGAAGAAGAACGCAAAGCCATGAAAAACATGAAAAAGGCCTGTATGAAGATGATGCAGAGCCATGGCGGCGATCACATGGACCGTGGCGAGAAGGATAAGGACGCTTAAGCCAACCAACACCCATTGCCCGGGGCAGCCAAGGCGACCCCGGGCCTTGCGCTGCCTGCTACCGAATCAAACCGAGGATTTACCATGAAGATGAAAAAATCCGCCCTGTATACGGGTGTCGCCGCCATCGTTCTCGTTGCCGGCGCAACCACGCTGGCAATGCTGGCCGATGAGTCTGCCGAGCCGTCAGCCGCAGTCGCGTCCACTGCAGAGGCTGGCACAGACATCACCATCTACAAGAGCCCCAATTGCAGTTGCTGTCAGTCCTGGGCTGAGCATCTTGCGACCAATGGCTTTGACACCAACATTGTTGAAACCGACAACCTTAGTGAGGTCAAACAAAAGTATGGGGTGCCCCGTGAAATGGCGTCCTGCCACACCGCGTTGATCGGTGATGTGGTGATCGAAGGGCATGTACCGGCGGATGATATTGTCGCCTACCTTGAAAAACCACAGTTCAATACCGTAGGACTTTCTGTGCCCGGGATGGTCCAGGGCAGTCCCGGCATGGAAACTGGCCGCAAGCAGGACTACAAGGTCATAGCCTTCAGTGCCAACGGACAGCAGAGTGTGTTCCGCGAATATACGGATTACTGAGGTCAGCGCCATGAATGCGTTCATTTATCGCCTGAAGTCCGCGCTCTCGTGTTTTGTCCTGGTCGCTCTGGCGGCTGTCATACCGGCACTGGCTCAAGCCCAGCCTGAGCTTGATGGCCAGCCAGTGAAGGCATTGACGAGTAGCTCATCAGGTGCTCTTCTCGTACTGCGGGATAGCGGCCTGTTCGCCATTGATGGCCACACTGCCACCGAGATTCCCCTGCCGCCATCTGATTCGGGTGCTCAGCCCACGTCTCTGGCAAAGGGAGCGGACGGCACCACCTACCTCGCCGGTCCGGGCCTGGGCGTATGGCGTTACAACAGCGGCAATGAAAGCTGGCAATCCCTCAACAACACATTGCCAGATCTCGAAGTTACTGCCATTGCGGCTCACGCCACCCAGCCGGAAACTGTTTACGCCTACCTTGGCGAGAAGGGTATGTTCCGGTCCAGGGACGGCGGCGCCGAATGGGCCAAAGTCGATGCGGGTCCGCAAGAGCCGGTGCAGGCATTCCTGCACTCGGACATGCCCGGCAGCATGGAGAGTGGCTGGCTTTTCGCCGGCACGACGCGCGGCGTTGCCCGCTCCATGGACTGTTTCTGCTTCTGGGGCGATGCGGGAGATCTGCGAGGTACCGTGTCTGCCATCAGCTATGATCCCGCCGCTCCGGAAAACGTCTATGCAGTCGTCGAGGGACAACTCCATCACAGTACTGATGGCGGCGAAACCTGGGCAAGCGTCAAGACACCCGGAACCGTGACGGCGCTGACTTTCTCACCAGCTCATGGTTTCGTAACAGCCGTTGAGGGCGGCAACCTGCTTGCCCTTGGCGACGACGGCGAATGGACGCCGGTGTATGAATAAGTGGATCGGCTTGCTGATTCTGTTCGTTGTGCCGACCGTTGCGATTGCTTCCGGCCAACCGGCGAGTACCGACCCTGCGCCCGCGAATGTGGCGCAGGGTCAACAAATTTATCAACAATACTGCGCCGCCTGCCATGGGCAGCAGGCTGAGGGTGCTGCCAACTGGAACAAACCGGATGAGAAAGGTGAAATGCCGCCACCGCCTCACGATGAAACCGGCCATACCTGGCGCCACAGCGACGCCATGCTGTTCAAGATGATCGCGAAGGGCTGGCGGCACCCCTTCAACAAAACCGATCGGCTGACCATGCCAGCGTTCGAAGACGCTCTCACTGAACAGGAAATTCAGTCAGTCATTGAATACCTGAAAACGCTCTGGACCGATGAACAAAGAACGTACCAGGCGACAGAGAGCCAATAGCAGGAAAACTGGCCTCCATGCGTTAACAAGAGGCTCCTTCGTTCTGCACCATTTTGAACTTGCTTCAGGATAGACAGAGTGTTTTCCAGGCGTCATACGTGCTCAGGAAAACCTGCCCCGTGAGTTCCTCACAGAAATGAGTCCGCCGCAGACCGTCCATCACAGGGCCTTTCACCTCACACATGTGCAGGCGTATATCCATAGCCTTGAGCCGGCCATTTATTGCCTCCAGGCTCTCAAGTGCTGAAGCGTCAATGGCATTTACCGCCTGACAAGCCAGAACCAGATTCTTCATCTTCGGTTGTTGAGAAGTCAGCGCCATGACGGTCTCTTCCAGATAGCGTGCGTTGGCGAAATAAAGACTTTCATCAACTCGCAGGACAACGGATTTCTCATCCGTTTCAACCGTGTGGCGCTCTACGTTTCTGAAATGCTCGGTACCCGGCACCCGGCCAACAATTGCACTGTGCGGACGACTGGTGCGATACAGATAAATCCCTATCGATAGACCCACACCGACCAGGATTCCGGCTTCGACGCCCTGAATCAGCGTAAGCACAATGGTTGCCAGCATCGCGGCGAAGTCCGCTTTTGAGTGATGAAAGGTGCGGCCAATGGCTTTTACGTCAATCAGAGTGCTCACTGCGATCATGATTGTGGCGGCCAGTGTCGCCTTTGGAAGAAAGGCGAGTATGCCGGTGAGTGAGAGCGTGGCAAGTGCAATCCCGACTGCGGTAAACATACCCGCAAGTGGCGTCCGGGCTCCGGCTTCAAAATTCACAACAGAGCGCGAAAAACCACCTGAGACCGGAGAGCCCCCGCTTACGCCTGAACCTATGTTCGCCAACCCCATCGCTATTAATTCAGAATTGGGGTCAATCCTCTGGCGCCTTTTAGCTGCAAGGGTCTGGGCAACGGACACTGATTCTACAAATCCAACCAAGCTGATCAGAACGGCTGCGGGGACCAGAGCTGCCCATATGCCGGGGTCCATGGAAGGTAAACGGATCTCCGGAAGCCCGCCTGGAACTTGCCCCACCAGATTGACTCCGGCACTCCCCAAGTTAAAGTGCCAGGCCGCTGCTGTTGTCACAATAACCGCTGACACGGGGGCGGCTTTCGCAACGATATCTGCCCCCCGGGGCGCCAGACCGAGCCCGACCAGTGCATTTTTCAGATATTGGCGACACAGAAACAGGTACAGGAGAGTGCCGGCTCCAATAGCAAACGTGATCAGGTTGAAAGAGCCAAACTGGCTGATCAGGTTTGCGCCCATTTCGATCAAATTGTGACCACCACCCTGTATACCGAGAATATGGCCAAGCTGACTGCCCGCAATAAGAATTCCGGAAGCGGTGACAAACCCAGAGATCACGGGGTGGCTCAGAAAATTTGCGATAAAACCAAGCCGCAAGACGCCCATGGCGAACAGAATCAGCCCCGACAGCGTAGCCAGTACAAGAGCGGCACCAACGTATTCGGGCGATCCTGTAACAGCAACGCCTCCTAACGCAGAGGCTGTCATCAGTGACGCCACTGCGACAGGACCAACAGCCAGCGTCGCACTGGTGCCGAATAAAGCGTAGACCACCAGCGGGATCATACTTGCATACAACCCAACTTCAGGCGGAAGCCCTGCCAACAGGGCGTAGGCCAGGGCCTGAGGAACAAGCATGAGTGTGACGATAACCGCCGCAAGGCCATCGCTTAGCAATGTATCTCCACGATAACCTTTCAGCCAATCAACAATTGGCAAATACGCCGCGATTCGCTTCACCGTCAACCTTCCACGGTCGTCAGAGTCTTCGCTCTAGTGGTTTCTCCAAACATTTGCGCCCTTCCAGACCTTTGTTTAAAACCGGTTTAGCGGAATTTTCAGGTACACCTGTCCGTTATCCTCGGAGGGGGGAAGGTGCCCCGCCCTCATGTTGACCTGAACGGCCGGTAGTATCAGTCGGGGCATTCCGAGCTTGGCGTCACGCTCTGAGCGAAAAACAACAAACTCGTCTTCACTGATATCGTTGCCCACATGGATGTTGCTGGAACGTTGCTCGGCGACGGTCGTCTCATGAATAAACTCATCGCGCCCCGCCGCTTTGTAGTCATGGCATAGGAAAACGCGGGTTTCTCCGGGAAGCGCCAGGACTTTCTGAATGGAGTGGTAAAGGGTATGGGCGTCGCCCCCTGGAAAATCGCAACGGGCGGTCCCGGCATCCGGCGCAAAGAGTGTGTCGCCGACGAAGGCTGCATCTCCGATGACGTACGTCAGGCAAGCCGGAGTATGTCCCGGCGTGTGAAGAACGCTCGCCTCAAGATTTCCGATCATGAACGTGTCGCCCTCCTTGAACAGACGGTCGAACTGGCTGCCATCCCGAGCGAAATCTGTTCCGGCATTGAAAGCTTTGCCAAACACCTCCTGAACGACAGCGATCTTTTCACCAATGCCTGTTTTTCCACCGAGACGCTCATGGAGGTAGGGTGCAGCAGACAGGTGGTCAGCGTGCACGTGGGTTTCCAAAACCCATTCCACACTCAGGTCATTGCTTTGAACGTACTCAATAATTTTGTCAGCGGAGCGGACATCGGTCCGGCCCGCGGCATAGTCGAAATCCAGCACAGAATCGATGATCGCGCAGGCCGAACTATCAGGATCCCGAACGATGTAGCTGAATGTGTTTGTAGGCTCGTCAAAGAAATGCGTGACTAGCGGATGTTGCATGGCGTCACCCTCCTCGCAAAAAGAATTAATCGGATTTCAACGTATCCGTTTTTATGATATAACGATAGCATTAAAGGTTATATTAAATAATTGAGATTATAGGTTGCAACAATCTCGTGGCATTTGAAGAGGTATAAAAATGGACTGGAGCTCTTTTACTCAAGGTGCCTTCGGAGGTCTTTTAATAGGCTTGTCCGCAGTGATGCTTATGGTCACGTTGGGACGTATTGCAGGCATCAGTGGGATGGTATCAGGTCTGATCTTTGATCGGTTTACTGCGGAGTCTGCCTGGCGACTGGCGTTTGTGCTGGGCCTTGTCAGCGGGCCTCTGTTGTTGGTTGTCCTGAACGGCTCGCTTGGAAATGTGGCGGGCAATCCGGAAGCCGTGGTCGGCGCGCCCATCGGTGGCGTGCCGCTGATGGTCGCGGCTGGTTTGCTGGTGGGCTTGGGGTCTGGTATCGGCAACGGTTGCACCAGTGGGCATGGTGTTTGTGGTATCGCCAGGCTATCCCCCAGATCCATGCTGGCAACGCTGGTTTTCCTCCTGACGGGTGTTGTAACCGTCTACGTCGTCAGACTCATGACAGGACACTCTTTATGAAACTGATTTTTGGTTACCTGGCTGGTTTGTTGTTTGGCCTGGGTCTGGCTATCGGCGGTATGACTGACCCCCATCGTGTTCAGGGGTTTCTCGACGTCTTTGGTAACTGGGACCCAACGCTCATATTTGTTATGGGCGGAGCGGTGATAACAACGTTTATCGGCTACCGATTGGTGTTCCGTCGTCAGGGCCCTCTTTTCGCAGAAACGTTTATCGTGCCCACACGTCGTGATATTGATACCCGTTTATTGATTGGTGCCGCTGTGTTTGGGATAGGCTGGGGTCTATCAGGTTATTGTCCGGGCCCAGCCTTTGCGTCAATAAGCGGTATAACCTGGCCTCTCGTGGCGTTATTGCTGTCGATGGTCGTCGGTTGGTGGTTGGCTCGCCGAGTCTGAGGTAGCGCAGCATAGTTTGTCTGCTGGGGTAAGATGGCGATTTCTTGACCACGTCAGCGTTCGGCGGCTTTCTCGCATGGATGCCGAACACAACACTAGGCACATCATACGATGTCGCGAACAATCATAAACTGGGCACCCAGTCCGATGATGAATGTGGCTGCAACCGTCGCAAACACCACGAATCCCAGCCATGCATCAAGCTCAACGGATGCAGAATCCCCTCCCCTGTACATCGGCACAACAATGCGCAGATACACTGCCAGCGACAGTGCACTATTGATGATCGCCACCACCGCCAGCCATGTGAACTGGACGTCAATGGCTGCCGCAAACAGAAGGAACTTGCCGACGAAACCTGCCAGTGGCGGAATGCCCACCAATGACAGCAGGAAGACTACCATTGCGATGGCAATCAAAGGCCGCGACCGGCCCAGCCCGCTAAAATCGTTCAGAGTGCGCCCGGCTATGGCGGCAACCGCGAAAGCGCCCAGGTTCATAGCCGCATAGGCGGCGGCGAACAGAATGATCGATGGTAAGGCCAGCTCACTGGAGCCCACCGCGAGGATGCCCAGCAGGAAATAGCCGGACTGGGCAATCGACGAATAGGCCAGCAGCCGGATGACGTTATCCTGCACCAGTGCCGCAAGATAGCCATAGGTCATGCTCAGCACGGCCAGCCCCGCCATGACCGCAGCCCAGCCGGTTTCCGGTGGCAGGTGACGAACCACCTGAGTGAGCGCAAACAGGGCGCCAATCTTGGGCACGACGGATAGGTAGGCGGCAATCGACAGTGGCGCGCCCTCGTAGGCGTCGGGTGCCCAGAAGTGGAACGGAACCAGTGATGCCTTGTAGCCCAGGCCCACTACCACAGCCACGAACCCGAGAATAACGGCCAGCGGCATGGTATCCATGGACGGCAGATCGGCGATCAGCGTAGAGCCGGAGGCACCGAACCAGTAGCTCAAACCGAAAATCATGATGGCAGTGGTGACGGAAGCGAACACAAAGAATTTCATCGCCGCTTCGGTCGCCGGGTCCGTATCCGGGTAGGCAACCAGGGCGAAGGTGGCCAGGCCAGTCAGCAACACACCCAGCACCAGAAACATGGTGTCCCCTGCCCCCGCCAGTACCAGGGCACCCAGCGTTGAAAAAATCAGCAGACTGTAAACCGTACCCTCGCGGGCGCTGCCCCGGACATCCACCCGCGCCAACAGCATCGAGAGCACCGTAGCTGGTAGCAGGATAAGCTTGGCCCAGATGCTTAACGTATCGATGCGGAAACTGCCGCCAAATACCGTTGTGTCTGTGCCGAGCAGGCGCAGGGTCAGCCCGGTGCCAACGACCAGGCCGATGACGGCAATGATCAGCGAAATCCGGGGCTGTCGCAGCATTTCCGCAATCAGGGCACCAACAGCCGTCAGCAGAACGGCAATTTCTGGAATGATTAATGCGAGATCTCGACCCATTACAGCACCAGTGCCGAAGTAGTCCGGTGAATGACGTCCAACACCCAGGACGGCGCCACGCCGGTAGCGACGGTCAGCGCCAGCAAGGGCGCAACCGCGAGAATTTCCCTTGGGCTCAAGTCCGGCATTCTATTCCAGCGATCCCGGGGTTCACCCAGAAAGATTTCGCGCAGGGCCTTGAGAAAGGTCCCGGCGATAATGGCAATCCCCAGAATCACCACAACCGCGACAGGAGTGGTGCCCAGAGTCGCGAGGAATATCTGGAACTCCGCCGGGAAGTGCGCGAGGCCTGGAAGCCCCAGAGACGCAAAAGCCGCCAGCACAAAGAACCAGCCAAGCAGTGGAACCGTTTTGAGCAGGCCGCCAAACTCGTTCATTTCCCGGGTATGGGCGCGCTCCTGAATCATGCCTACCAGCAGGAACAGGGCCCCCGTGACCAGGCCGTGGCTGAACATCTGCAGCACGGCTCCATCCAGCGCGACGGCACGCACCGACGGGTCCAGAGTCAGTGCGGCAACGGCGACGCCGACAATGACGTAGCCCATGTGGTTGATTGAGGTATAGGCCACCAGGCGCTTGAGATCAGTTTGTGCCAGGGCGGCAAAGGCACCGTAGATTGCGCTGACGACACCGAAAAACAAAACAACGATGCCGGCATCGCGGAGGGCGTCAGGGGTCATTTGCAGGGCGAACCGCACCAGCCCGTATGTGCCGAACTTCAGCATGATACCCGCCAGGATGACGCTACCAACGGTCGGTGCCTGAACGTGGGCCGCAGGCAACCAGGTATGCAACGGTATCGCAGGAATCTTGACCGCGAAGGTAATCAGCATGGCGATCAACGCCCACATGGCCGCCGCCCCCTCCAGAGGAGGATTGGCAATCCACGCCCGCATATCGAAGGTGGGGTCGGGACTGCCGAGGTAAAGCCCCAGAATTGCGAGCAACAGTGGCAGGCTGCCCAGCAGGGTGTAGATAAAGAACATCAGGGCGGCCCGCTGCCGGTCTTCATGTCCCCATCCGGCAATCATGAAATACATCGACACCAGGGAAACTTCGAAGAAGACGTAGAACAGAATGCCGTCCAGGGCGGTAAAGGTACCGATTGCCGCGGTTTCCAGAAGCAGGATCAGAGCTACGTAGGCACGCGGACGGTCGCGAAGCGACGACGCATAGATCAGAGAAACCAGGAAAAGCACGGCACTCAGCAGCACCAGCGGCAGGCTGATGCCATCAACCCCGACCCGGTAGGCGGCGCCAATGGCCGGCATCCATACCAGCTCTTCGACCTGGGAAAAGCCGTCACCACTCACGCCCTGAAGCCACATGGCCAGAGCGCCGACCAGGGTCAGGGCGGCACTGGCGATCGCTATGCTGTGCACCGTCCGTGCCGTCGGCTTCGGCAAACACAGAATCAGCACAGCGCCGACGAGTGGCAAAAACAGGGTCAGGGATACAAGTGGTAACATGAGTACAGGGTTCCTTTAGACACTCAGTGAAGCTGAAAACAGGATGGCCAGGAGCACAGCGGTGGCTACGGCGCTGATCGCCAGGCTGTGATGGATCAGGCCGCTTTGCAGGGTTCTCGCCCGCGCGCCGAGGTCCCGCACACCGGCCACGAGGGCAAAGATCAGGCCGTCGATACCACGCTCATCCCCGCTGCGAACCCAGCGACCCACCGCCAGATTGGCGCGGCCGACGCCAAGTACGGCCAGATACAAACGTTGTTCCAGTCGCTCGCCCCCACGGGCAATGCTGAGAGCTGTATGACCAATGGCAAGCGCGGCCGCGTACAGATGATCCTCCAGACGGTCACAGCCCCGGGCAACAGCCATTGCGGGCCGGCCTATCCAGGCGGTAAGCCCGCCCGCGACCTCCAAACCCGATTCTGCCCATTGATGGGCAGGTCCAAGCAGGCGCTGGACCGGCACCAGCCAGCCCAAGGCCAGCCCGACCAATGCGGCGACGAGCCCCAGCACTATGGCGACGGTACCTGCGGTTTCCGGAGCGGGCAGATCAAGTATTGTTTCCAGGGGACCAAAGGCCAGACCCAGGCCAGCGGCGGGGATCGCCAGACCCCAGATGCCAGCGCGCATCCAGCCAGTACCTTCTACCGGCCGGCTGTCGCCCGAGCCCTGCCAGAGCACCCGTAAAGCCCGGCCCATATAGGCGCCGGTAAGCAGAGTGCCCGCCAGAGCCAGGGGGCCGAGCCAGGCGGCGCCTTGCCCCGACAGCGCGGCAGCAATTACCGCATCCTTGGAAAAGAACCCGCTCAGCGGTGGAATGCCCGCCAGTGCCAGCGCTGCCAGCGCAAAGCCGGCAAAGGCCCAGGGCCTGGCGCGGCCAACGCCTTTCAACTGATCAAAAGCGGTACCCTCGCGGGCATGTTGAAAGTCACCGGCAGCAAGAAACAGGGTGCTTTTAATGGCAGCATGGGCGAGAAGGTGCAACAGCGCGGCTGTCGGAACCCCGGCGCCCACTGCAATCAGCATCAGGCCGTACTGACTGGCCGTGGAAGCCGCCAGCAGGCGTTTGAGATCACGTTCGGCAAGCGCAATCACCCCGGCCGCCACCGTGGTGATACCACCCACAAGCCCTATAGCGAAAAGCGCTTCAGGACTCAGCAGCGTCGCAGACCGGATCAGCAGAATGGCGCCCGCCGCCACCAGCGTGGCCGAGTGCAGCAGCGCCGAGACCGGTGTCGGGCCGGCCATGGCGCGCATCAGCCAGTCCTGCAGGGGAACCTGGGCCGACTTACCCATGGCCGCCAGCAATAACAGCAGGCCGGCGGCGGTCGAGGCACTACCGCCAACTTCCAGAGAGGCGGCGATCTCACTGGTACCTGACGACCCGATGAGTATGAATATCGCCACATAAAGCCCGAGATCGGCGCTGCGGGTATAGAGAAAAGCACGGCTGGCTGCGTTTGCGGCTTCCGGCCGCTGGAACCAGAAGCCGATCAGCAGGTAACTGCAGAGGCCGATGAGTTCCCAGGCCGCCAACAACAGAACCCAGTCGCCAGCCAGCACCAACGCCTGCATCGCCGCCAGGAACAGCGACATTACGGCATAAAAGCGCGCCTGGCCGGACTCCCGCTTCATATAGCCGATGGCATAAACCAGAACGAAGGTTCCGACCGTGGCCACTGCCACACTCAGCAGTGCCGTCATCGGACCCGAAACCAGGCGCAAGGGCATGTCCGGCAGCCCGGGTAGAAGCAGGGTTTCGGCCTGGCCGTCAAGGGCTCCGGCCAGCAGCCGGACACCGCCTGCCAGGCTGAGCGTCGCGCCAGCCAGGGCCAGCGCAGCGCTGCCACGGCGCAGTATCAACACCGCCAGGGCGGCTATCAGCGGTGGCAATATCGGCAGAAGCACTGCACTCATCCTTTCAGGTCCTCCGCTTCTTCCATCTCGACTGAGCCCTTGGCCCGGAAGCGCGCAATAGCAACGCCAAAGCCGACCGCCATCTCCAGTGCCATAACCGTCATCACCACCAGCACAAACATCTGGCCGGAATAGGCTTCCGGATGCAGAAAGCGCCAGAAAGCCACCAGATTCACCATGGCGCCTGCCAGCATCAGCTCCACGCCCATCATGATCATCACCAGATTGGTCTGTGACAGAGCTCCATAGACTCCGATACCGAACAGGATGGCGCCGGTCACAAGCGCCAATATCAGAATCATGGTCATTCCGATGCCTCCTTGCCGTCTTTACTCGCCAGCTTTTTCACCGGTATTGACACCGCAGTGGCCGCGATCATTGCGGTCAGGATGGTGATGCCGGCGGTTTCGAAGATCATCATTGAGCGTCCCAGCAGTTCCATGCCCAACGCCCGTGTCTGCGCTTGCGCGTCCACCACCTGCTCCGCTGCGGGGCCCCAGTCGGACAGCAGCGCAACGGCGATGGCGACAACGGCGGCACTCACCCCGGCACCTATCGAGAAGCGCTTCTGGTGGCTCATATCCATACCGCCAAGCCCGCCGGGATCCATCATGAACATCACCATGAAGATGGCCATGATGCTCATCTCGGTGGCCATCATCATGATCTGCAGCACGCCCAGGAATTCGGTTTGCATCGCCAGGAACAGGCAGCCGACGGCGGTCATCGAAAACAGCAGTGCCAGTGCGGAACGCATCATGGACGAGGTGCGAAACACCACCACGCCGAAGCCAATGGCAGCCAGCCCGAAAACGGCAACGAAAAAAGCCTGTGCATACATCAGGGAACCACCAGAATCAGTAAGCCGACAATAATGATATTGAGCAGTGCGAGGGGAATACCCAGGACCCAGCACCACCGCATCAGATTCGCCTCGCGGATGCGTGGCAGATAGTGGCCGACGAGCAGCATCGACACGGCCACGGCCAGGGTCTTGATCAGGCTCCAGGCCGAGGGCGGCAGCAGCGGCCCATGCCAGCCGCCGAGATAGAACACCGTGGTCGCGGAGGCCAGCGTAACCACCAGCGTCAGCCGGGCAAGGCGAAGCACCGCCAGGCGTACCCCGGTATACTCAGCGTCGACACCGCCGCCAAGCTCCCCCTCTGCAGAAGGCAGGTCGAAAGGGGCGCGGAATGCCAGTGCCATGGCCGCAATATAAAACAGCACGAAGCCCAGGGGCTGGTAGACGATGTTCCATAGACCCGCTTGGGAGCCAACGATCGCAGTGTTTACCAGGGATTCGGCACGCATGGCCACGGCCGTGATCGGCATGACAATCAGCATGGAATAGGCAATAAGCTGGCCCAGAAAGCGCCAGCCACCGATCATCGCGTAGGCTCCATCCGGCCCCCAACCCGCCATGATCACCGCGACGAGCACGTAGGCCAGGGCCGCGTTCACAAACAGTGCGCCAGTGCCAAGGTCCGCAATGATCAGGTCCGGCGCCAGCGGCAGGACTGCCATACCGAGCACGGCGACAACCAAAAGAAGCACGGGCGCGGCCTCGAAGAAGACCCGGTCTGGTGAGCGCGGTACTATGGACTCACGGCCGAGGTGAGCCAGGCCGCGAAACAGAGGCGCGGCCGGGCTCAGGCGACCAGTCGCCATCCAGCCCTCAACCACAGCCAGCAGCCAGGCGCTGCCAAGCAGCGCGAGCAAAACAATAGCGACGGTCACGAAGTCACCTCCCAGGGCGAAAGGTCCAGTGACCCGACTGCCAGCAGCGCATCGCCCAGTTCCTGGCCCTCGACAAGCTTAGGGACCAGGCCGATATGCTGACTACAGGCGGTGTCCAGCTTGTATGACTTAACATGGCCGCGCTCCAGTTTCAGACTTAGCCGGGCCTCGCCGCGCGGAGTGTCAACGGTGGCCTCACCGGTTCCTGACACATCGCCAACGTCGCGCAGAACCGGCAGCGCCGGTTCCCCGCCCGACTTTATAAGGCCAAGGCTGGCGGAAATTTCGGCCAGGCGTTGCCTCAGGCGCGCCCAGGCATCTCCACCTTCATCCGCAGCACGCGCTACGGGCCCGCGCAGGTCAGAAGATTCCGTTGGCAGCAGGCCGATACCCTTAAGCCGTGATTTGAGTAAAGGCGTTCGCTCAAGGCGGGTTCCCAATGTGCGCAGCGCTGGCTCCAGGGCAGCAAGACTGTCCCTGTTAGCCTCTCTGACTTGCAGTTGCAGAGTTGCGGCCCGTTGCGTCAGCCAGGCAAAGCCGAGCTGGCGCCCTAACTGAGCCAGCCAGCCAAGGTGACTGGCGATGCGCTCACGCTCAAGGGCGCCGGTGCGAGCACCGGCGTTTGCCGAATCGCCCTCCAGCCCTGCCGCTTGCTCTATTGCCAGACAGACTAAAAGACGGTAGCTCACCGGTGCCAGTGGAATTGCGGCTGACAGATACCCAATGAAGGTCTCAGCATCCATCTCTTCACTTTCTTCAATATTCTCACCTTCGTTGGTCACCCCCACCAGGGAGGTCGCCTGCCCTTCGGTCACACCGTCGCCGTCGAGCGTGAGCGTCAACTTCAGTCCGCCGGGCAAGCCGGGGAAGACCGGACCGAACGGCACCTCAAGCCAGTCCATCTGCAGGCCATCGGCACTGCGTGGCAGATCCTTGGTGACTTCAATCATCGACATGAATCCCGAGGCGCCATGATCGTGGCCACCGTGATCGTGGCCACCGTGATCGTGCCCTCCATGCTCATGCCCACTGTGATCATGCTCACCGTGATCATGGCTGGAATGTTCATGTTCTGAGTGTGCCTCATCTTCCCCGTCCTCGCGGACTACCAGGTCCATACCGCACTTGGGGCAACTGCCAGGCTCGTCCCGAACAATTTCGGGGTGCATGGGGCAGGTATATTCGGTCGCGGCATTTTCGTGAGCGTGTTCCTGTTGGTGTTCGTTACTGTGTTCGTTACTGTGGTCGTGGTCGTGGTCGTGGTCGTGGTCGTGGTCGTGGTCGTGGTCTTGGCTCTGGTGTTCGTGATCATGGTGATGTTCATGATCGTGGCCGCCCTCAGGGGTTTGCTCCCCCGCTTCGCGTGCTACCAGATCCATGCCACACTTGGGACAGCTGCCCGGCTCGTCTTCGACAACTTCCGGGTGCATAGGGCAGACGTACTCGATTTTGACGTGCAGGACGGAGGCATCAAAATCCTCCGCTGAAGTAGCGAAGGCACCTTCCGCCAGTGCCCGCTTCAGCCGCCCAACCGCGTCGGCCAGTGCCTTTTGCGACAGACCCGCTGATACATCAGCATCCGGAAAAGACGATGGCGTCTTGCCGCCAAGCATGAGAATAGTGCGGGGCCGGGGCATCTGCGCATAAAGCACCGTTGCAACCTCGCCCATTTTTTCTGAAAGCCCGCCGACGATCAGAAGCACATTCGCATCACGGGGTGAGGCGCTGACACGCATGCCGGTGGCACTCACATTCAAGCCATGCGCCAGAGCGACATCCTGTCCCGGGACGATGAGACAACTCAGGTCACGCGCAAATGCACGGGAAACCCACTTCTGAAGAGCGGCAAACCGTGTCTGCCTCTGACGCGAACCTGTGGTGTTAATGGGATGATCAGAAGTCATTGACGCCTCAATGCCCCCTGACTCCAGCCATAAAGCAGGCCCAGAAAGAGGATGGCAAGAAATACGCCCATATCATACAAAGCAACCAGCCCTACTTCTTTGTACACGACGGCCCATGGGTACATGAACGCCATTTCCATATCGAAGGCCAGGAACAACAATGCGTAACCGTAGTAACGCGCGTGATAGCGCCCCCACACCGGATCCCGCGACAGCACACCGGAGCTTGCCGGCACATCCTTGCCCGGCTCCCCGCGCGCAGAGCCCATCACGCGCACAAACCCGTAAAGGCCCAGGATGGTAGCCACGATGCCGACCACCAGGGCAAGTAAAAGACTATACAGTTCCAAAAAACTCATTATCCAATCCTCGGATCGAGCAACCAAATAGCCCCTCACTCTCTTGCCAGGATGCCCGATGAAAATAATTCCCGGGTACCCTACTCCAGTCCGTGATGCTTCCCTTCGTATAATTTAACATTCCTGATCTCGCCTCCCTCATTGACCAATTCGAAATTATTGCCAGACAAAGGCTTTATCTTGTTACAGGAATAGTTGCGACCGTAGACAGATGTGCAAAATTTACCGTCTTTCACCTCCCATCTTCCAATATAATGGGTAAGGTTTCCCTGTTGTTCACGATACTTGGTCATTCCATAGATCGACCCATCGGGATCATAGTACTCATGAAAGGTTCGAGTGCGAAAATTGTCTTGGGCATCCCGAAATACCATTTGCACCGTGTTTCCGACGACGACATTGGCAACATCTTCGCCCGAGAGAATCTCATCAGCCTGTAAATATGGCGCTTGTAAAAACAACAAAAACACGAATAGTCTAAAGCTATTTGCTTTCATCCTGATCCCTCCCGCTTTCGTTCAACAATTGGTGTCACATCAACGCTGGCGTCTAGTCCTATCACAGGGTTACAAAAAGCTCAACGATCCAGTTATCGCCGATTAGTGGTGATCACGGACATGCGATTCTTCATGTTCCGAGCGCAGAAACTTCTTCAGAAAAATATGCTCTGCTGCGACGATAACAATCATCGTAATTACCGCCACGCCAATAACAAACGGATCACTATTCAGTTTGACCCAGACGAAACCCACGAGTACGAGCAAATCCAGGACGATAGCAATCGCTGGCACCCACGCCTTTGCCTTCACATCGTCGCGCAAATGACAAAGAACTCCCCAGTGAATGGCAATATCCATTACCAAATAGAACACAATGCCCAGAGCGGCAATCCGTGAGAGGTCAAAAAACGCCGTCAGAACGAGCCCGAGAACCACCGTGTAAACCAACGTGTGCTTCTGGATACTGCCAGGCATACCGAAATGACGGTGAGGAACCAGCTTCATTTCAGTCAGCATGGCCAACATACGCGAGACGGCGAAAATGCTGGCCAGAATGCCACCGGCGGTGGCCGTCATAGCAATCGCCACCGTGAACCAGACCGCATACTCGCCCAACGCCGGACGCGCTGCGGCCGCAAGCGAATAGTTCTGCGTTTCAATGATTTCACCCAGCGACAGATTGCTGGCAACCGCAAAACCCACCAGGGTATAAATCACTACGCAGGCCGCGATGGAAATAATGATCGCCCGCCCCACATTCCGTTTGGGGTCGATTACCTCGGAGCCACTGTTGGTAATCGTGGTAAAACCCTTGAAGGCCAGTATTCCCAGCGCCGTCGCACCCAGAAAATTACCCGTTGCTCCGGCTTCGCCCGTGCCTGAAAAGTCTACTGCGAGGTTATCAGTAATCCAGATACCCACAATTCCGAAAATCAGTATGCCTCCAATCTTTAACACGCCTATGAAAGACGCTACGCTCTGAATCATCCGGTTGCCGAGTAGATTGATCAGAAACGCTGCCATAATGAGGGCTACGCCAAGAATCGGCACCATTCGGCCGCTTTCATCGCCACCGAACAGTTGCATGGTGTAAGATCCAAAGGTTCGGGCCAGGAAGCTCTGGGCAATTACCATCGAGAAGTACATCAGCAACGCGTTGAAAGCCGTCGGCAACCGATCACCGTATGCTTTGTGCAAGTACATACCGATACCGCCGGCGGAGGGGTATGCATTTGAAATCTTGATGTAGGAATAGGAGCTGAAACTGACGATTATCGCCGCGGCCAGAAACGCCAATGGAAACAGAGTGCCCGTCATCTGTGCCATCTGCCCGGTCAAAGCGAAGATACCGGCACCAATCATCACCCCGGTACCCAGCATAACGGTTCCCGTGAGTGTGAGACTCCCCTCCTGATAGCGAGTGGTTCGGTCCTGCTCCCTGCTCATTCGCTCTCCTGATACTCTTATTCAAAAACCTGACATGCCACCGAAATCTGACGGGGCATTTCGAACATTTGACCTACATCAAATCCTGAAAAAAAAGCCAGGGGAAGACCCTGGCCCAAGACACCACGGTCAGAACACGATACGAGCACCAATCACGGCAAACCAGTCTTCTCTACCACCGCCGTCTGCCTGCGCAAAGTCCGCCGTATCACCATACTTACGCTCATGCACCACGCCCAAGTATGGCGAGAATGCCCGGTCAACCAGATCATAACGCACCCTGAGGCCGGTTTCCGTGGAAACCAGCCCTTTACCAACGCCAATTTCACGATCCTCACTGAATGCGACCGTCGCATCCAGTGTCGCCCCGAGGATCCAATAATTGGTGAGTAATAATTCATACTCCGCATCCAGCTCAGCGGACGTCTCACCTTCATTGCTCACATACAGATTTGCATCGATCTCAAACCATTGGGGTGCCAGCCCGGCGACACCGAGAACGGCATACGTACGGTCCGGCCCTTCGGGCGTATCGAAACGCACACCCGCTTTGGCGTCGAAAAACCTGGAGATGGGGATCTGGCCGACCAACTGGTTTTCCAGTGTTTCGTAGGCCTGCTCCTCGATCTCGTACTCCCCGGTTGTGAGCAAGCGGACTTTAAACTCGTCGGTGCCATAAAAAGCATCCGCGTTCCAGACGCCCAGTTCCTCGTTATCGTCGCTGTAGCGGTATTCAAACTCCTCGAACTGAACACCCCAGGTTTTGAGCGGCTGCTTGCGAGCAGTGGTGTCGGAGATCATTTCCTGAGCTGTCACCGCCGTTGAGAAACCAGCAGAGGCAAGGAAACTGACCGCGACAAGTGATCGAATACAGCTCATGCCTCACCTCCATCTTCAGCAATCACGTCTGTTTTGGCCTGCGGCGACTCTGGCCCACCTTCAACAATCACCTTACGGAACATACCAGCGGCCGCGTGGTAGGACAGGTGACAGTGGAACGCCCACTGGCCTGGCTCATCAACCTCGGTTTCCATGTACACCGTAGTGCCCGGGTTCACGCTAACGGTGTGCTTGATCGGGTTCCACTGGCCTGCGCCAACATCAAGGATGGACCACATACCGTGCAGGTGCATGGGGTGAGTCATCATGGTTTCGTTGACAAATTTGAAGCGGACCCGCTCACCGTATTTGAGACGAATCGGATCGGCGTCTTCATACTTGACGCCATTAATGCTCCAGGTGTAACGCTCCATATTGCCGGTCAGGCGAAGCTCGATCTCCCGGGTCGGTTCGCGGTCTTCATACAAAGGATCCTGAGCCTTGAGGTCAGCGTAAGACAGGAATTTACCGCCATTAGCAGCTTTGGGCATGAGGCCACTGCCCTTGGCGTAGAAAGGATCGTTTGCTTCTTCTTTCCCCATCGCCATGGAACCATGGTCCATGCCAGACATGCCGGACATGCCAGACATGCCCGAATGATCCATATCTTTCATGCTGGAATGATCCATACCTTCCATATTGGAATGATCCATGCTGTCCATGTTGGAGTGGTCCATCCCCTCCATCGAGGAATGATCCATCCCGGACATGTCACCCGAGTCACCCATATCCATGTTTCCGTGATCCATGCCTGCCATGCTGCCATGGTCCATGCCAGGCATGCCCCCCATATCAGCCATGGTCAGGCGCGCTGGTTCACGCATTGGTGGCACGGACCCTTCCATACCCATTTCGGGGGCCAGCGTAGCCCTTGCATAGCCTGACCGTCCCATGGATTCAGCAAAAATGGTATAAGCCTGCTCATCTTTCGGGCGCACGATCACATCGTAGGTTTCCGCTACACCGATCCGGAACTCGTCCACACTGACCGGCTGAACATTGTTGCCGTCAGCCTGGACAACCGTCATGTCCAGACCGGGAATCCGGATGTCGAAGTAGGTCATCGCAGAGGAGTTGATGAATCGCAGCCGGATCCGCTCACCCGGCTCAAAGAGTCCGGTCCAGTTCTGGTCCGGCCCTTTGCCATTGATCAGGCCCGTAAAGCCATGCACGTCTTCGACGTCTGCTTTCATCATGCGCATGCCACCCCAGGCCATGCGATCCCGAACTGTGTTCATAAAACCGTTCTCGGACACATCCGAGAAAAACTCGCCCACGGTCTGCTGATCGCGGTTGTAATAATCAGTCATCATTTTCAGGTTGCGCATGATGCGATCACCGGAATGCGGGTGTTTGTCGGTCAATTGGACGACGTATTCGCGGTCGTAACGGAACGGTTCACGCCCCTCGGGTTCGATAACGATGGAACCGTAGGCGCCATCCGGCTCCTGAAAACCAGAGTGGCTGTGGAACCAGTAGGTGCCCGCTTGCTGGATGGGAAATTCGTAAGTAAAGGTTTCACCCGGCTTGATGCCCGGGAAACTGATACCTGGTACTCCGTCCTGATCGAAAGGAAGGATCAGACCGTGCCAGTGAATGGACGTCATCTCATCCAGATTGTTGGTCACGTTGATCCTGACGTTTTCGCCTTCCTTGAAGCGCATCACCGGTCCCGGAGATGCGCCGTTGTATCCAATACCTTCCTTCACGAAATCGCCGGTATCAATTTTTACCCGGTCGACCGTAAGGTCGTACTCACCGGCCAAAACCATGGCTGGCATCAGCAGGCTCAAAAATCCTGTCAAAAAGCGTGTTTTCATCTGTTTTGCTCCAAACTGCATTTCGTTGGAGCTGGGCTGGGAAGCCATCACCAGCCCCTGCATTCGTTCGGTACTCAGCGCACTGTATTATTCGAAATTTACGTCACCGTACATTCCTGACTCGTAATGGCCTGGCACGTTACAGGCAAACTCAATGTCACCTTTTTCCGTAAACTTCCACACAACTTCCTTGCTCTGCCCGGGCTCAAGCAACACGCTGTTGGGGTCATCATGCTTCATGGTCTTACCATTGCCCATGTCCATGCTCATCATGTCCTGGTTGAGCTTGCCGCCCTGAATCACACCATGCTCGACCATCATCATCATTTCTTTCTGATGGCCTTCGTGCATGGAGGGGGTGCCAATATTGAACTCGTGAACGAGACTACCTTCGTTCTTCACCACAAAGCGCACGGTTTCGCCGGGCTCAACAGTGATTTCTTCCGGCTCGTAGTAATTATCGTACATTTCCACCGTGATAGTGCGACTGGCTTCGGAGGCTTTACCCGGTTCGCCGCTGCTGGCGCCATGGCCACCGCCATGAGCACCACCGGCGAGGGTCACTGCCGACATCGACATGGCGGCGGCTGCAACAATCAACTTGGATGCGTTCATCTTGTCTTCTCCTTTGTCATACTGACCGGCAAAGCCGGCGCTGGTTAGCCCTGAACATAGAGCAATGCCAAAATAGGAAGAACACCATCGCGCACTAACCTGAATTCTTACTGAAAATATCCAACTATTTTGTCGTTCAGGATGAATTCAGGTTGATCGGCGACACTCGATACACTCTTGACTCAGAGAAAGGGCACCGCGATGCGATTACTACTCGTTGAAGACGACCGATTGCTGGCAGACGGTTTAGGTCGTCAGCTTGAAAAGGCGGGATTCAGCGTTGATACAACCCATACGGCCAGAGAAGCCGCGATTCTGGGCGAGCAGGAAGATTATCGCGCGGTTGTTCTTGATCTTGGTCTGCCAGACGGCAATGGGTTGAACGTTTTAAGGACGTGGAGAAAACACCAGATCGGCTTTCCGGTGCTAATCCTTACGGCAAGGGGCGACTGGCACGACAAAGTAGAAGGACTGAAAGCGGGAGCAGACGATTACCTGGCAAAACCTTTCCAGACTGAGGAGTTGATCGCCCGGCTTAACGCCATTGTGCGTCGAAGCGAAGGGCGCATTCATTCCGTGGTAAAAGCCGGACGCTACGAACTGGATGAGAATCGCCAGAGCCTGAAATCCGACGATGGCAAAGAATACAGCCTCACGGGTACGGAATTCCGCCTGCTGCGCTGTCTGATGAGCCGTCCCGGTCATGTATTTTCAAAAGAGCAGTTAATGGACCAGCTATACAACCTGAACGACACCCCGAATGAGAACGTAATCGAAGCCTACATCCGCAGATTGCGAAAACTGGTAGGCAACGACACCATTTCTACCCGTCGCGGCCAGGGGTATCTGTTCAATGACACTGTTTAGCAAGCCCAAATCCGTCAAAGGAACTTTGCTTTTATTACTACTGCCTGCCGGCATTGCGTTAATGGGGCTTGCATGGCTGGTTCACGGCTTGTTACTGGACCGGATGTCCCGGGAATTCGTTGCGACACGACTTAAGGATGAGGTCGCCTTTCTGGAACACCAGATTCGCGACTCTGGCGGTCAATTGGATGATCTCCAGACCGGCGACTACTTTCAGGAGGTGTTTCACCACGCCTTTGCCATACATTCTCCTTCTTCAACCGTTATTTCCCCGGATTCCTGGGCGCCGGTGTTAACGTCCTTAATTGAATCAGCAGAAGATGGAACCCGTCGTGTGCAGGATGCGGATACCGTCGATGGGCCAAAGGACATTCTCGCGTATCGAAAGTCGTTCCTGGTGGGCGACACCCCTATTATAGTAATCGTGTCCGAGGATCTAGGCGCCCTGAAACGCAGCCAGGCAGAATTGCACGCGTGGACAGCCATCGTCTCTATTCTGCTGATTCTGCTTTTGGTCGTTGTAATCTGGTTCGGTATCAATCTGTCCATGCGCCCCGTTGTCGAGCTAAGAGCCACGCTTAAGCGACTTCAGGATGGCAAGGTCTCGCGGATTCATGTTCAGGCGCCTGAGGAGTTTCGACCGCTGGTCCAGCAGCTCAACCAGTTGCTCGACTCGCTGGATCAACGCCTGGAACGCTCAAGGGATGCGCTGGCAAACCTCTCTCACAGCGTGAAAACACCCATTGCGGCCGTCCGGCAGATTCTTGAGGACACCAGTCGTCCGCTCTCCAACGATCTCCGCCTTCAAATGACCGCGAGACTCAATGACATCGACAAACAGCTTGAAGCCGAGATGCGCCGAAGTCGCTTTGCAGGGCCGCAAGTTGGAAAAAGCGCTTACCCGCTGAAACAGGCGCGGGACCTACTCTGGATGCTGGGGCGGCTATACCCGGAAAAGTCTTTTGAACTGTCGAGCTCCCTGCCGGAGGACGCTCGCTGGCCGATTGAGGAACACGACCTGAATGAAATCATGGGCAATCTCCTGGACAACGCAGGCAAATGGTCAGAACGATGCGTGGAACTGTCACTCGTTCAACACTCCGGAAATCTGCAGATCGGCGTTTCAGACGATGGGCCAGGCGTCATTGAGACTGAAATCGGCAAGCTGGGTCAACGGGGATTGCGGCTGGATGAGCAAACGCCCGGCCATGGCCTTGGGCTGGCGATTGTTCGGGAAATTGTGGAACGTTATGGTGGAAGCCTCCATTTCTCACGCGCCAAAGAACACGGACTTTGCGTGACAGTCGACGTCCCCAGGGCTTCGAGTACGATCAGCTAAAACCGAATATCTGCACCGGAGCCCCCGTTCCGCCAGGCCCGTCCAGTACTTCTGATCCCAGAATCCGTCCTCGCGGAGCTTACTGAGGAATCTCTGATCCTGGCTGGCCCACTCACCCAGATATCCAAAGCCCGGAGGTGTGCCAGAATCTTTCACAAGAGACTCACAAGTAATCGCCGCAGGAATTGCCGTTGCCCGATAAAGATCCCGGCGGCCAATTGATACCGAAAGCTTCGGCCCAGCAGCTAATACAGGGTCAAGTGGTGACACTTGAACGTGCGCTGGTTAAGGGGCCCATATCCAAGCATAGGCTAAACATTGACTCTATAGTTACTACAGAGTTTTAAATAGCGTTATTCGAACGAGCACCAGAAACGTGAATATGAGTATCGACCGGAATGAATAGTGTGGCAAATCACCCTATTTTTTTACAGGGTGCATCTTTGAAATAGGGCCGCGGCCTTCAGTCTCTTTGCCGATGGCGGGGGCTGGCACTGGCCGGCGTTCAATCTTGCCGACGTCTTCATAGTCCTGGGTGTGACCATGATTTTTGTCACGGGCTTCAGGGCCGAAAAAAGTGCCGGAAACAACACGAAATGAACAACTACCGAACAAGGAGAAAATAATGGGCCACGAGCATGCTCACATGTCACCGGATACCAAGGACAAGCGAGTTGCAGTAGCCATCTGGGCGAATGGCATCCTGACTGTCGCCCAGATCGCGGGCGGGATCTTCGCCGGTAGCCTGGCGTTGATCGCCGACGCTATACATAACTTTTCAGACATGGCATCGCTGGTTATCGCTTTTGCTGCCCGGAAGATTGCACGCCGCCCGGCCGACTCAAAGATGACCTTTGGCTATGGGAGAATTGAGATCGTTGCGGCACTCATAAACTACACCACCTTGATCATGATAGGCCTCTACCTGATCTACGAAGGTACCATGCGATTCATTGAGCCGACGGAAATCAAGGGATGGTGGGTAATCTGGCTTGGCATTGTCGCACTGGTAGTGGATGCGCTGACCGCGCTGCTGACCTACTCTATGCAGAAGGGCAGCGTTAATATTCGTGCGTTGTTTCTACACAACTTGTCTGATGCGTTTGCATCAATCGCAGTCGTTGTAGGCGGTGCCCTGATTCTCCTGTACGACATGCGCTGGGTTGATCCCGCAATCACAATTGGTATCGCCAGCTACATTCTCTACCTGGGCCTGACGGAAATCGGCGGAACCATCCGAACACTCATGCTGGGAAGTCCTGTGGATATTGACACAGATTCGGTCATTGAGGCTGTATCAAACGTAGAAGGCGTTATCGACCTTCACCACGTACATTTCTGGCAGATGGGTGAGCATGATGCCTCCCTCGACGCCCATGTGGTGGTCGAGATAAGTGCCTGGAATGAACTTGAGAAAGTCAAGGACGGGATAAAACGAACTTTGGAAAACGAATTCAGCATCACTCATTCAACATTGGAGTTTGAGCACCCTGATCACAGTCACAAAGATGCCCATACTTATGGCCATGGCTAGCAGGGCTGCTGAAAAGGGTGCCGTGTGGCAGATCGGCTGCGAATGGCCGACATGCCACACGGTTACGAACACCTTATGCGAGACGTAATTGAACGCCATCAGGTCTGGGCCTACCTCATCGCTGTTTTTTCCGACCTCATTGCCGGATGGACCTCTTCCCTCGGCGACAGGGTGGAGGAGTGCCAGAGCACCCGAGCCATTGCGGCAACGCCGGTTCTGTTGATTGCTCAACTGGCTCTTCTGCCGCTCTACCTCTGGCTTTTTGTGGGCAGTCAATTCGATTTAAATCTGGAGCTTGGGCGACATCTCCCGCCGGCCTTTGTCGGGCTGATTGTTGTCCCGCTTATCCTGGCATTTCTGACTGAAAAATGGGCCGAAAACTCCAGAAAAGCCACCGGGTTCATTCGCTTCATGGGCCTGATGCCGGTCCCTCTGCTTACAGTCGTACTTTTTATCATCACGATGACACAGGTCAGCCAGATCGACAGTACCGGCCCTCTCATCTGGCCCTTGATGATACTGTTCCCGGCTTATCTGCTAGCGGCGGCTCTGGTCGGAAAAGCTCTGCGCCGGGTCTTCCGATTACCGGCAGCAACCGGCCGTACCGTCATCTTCAGCCTTGGAACACGCAACTCCTTCGTGGTTTTACCTTTGGCACTTTCAATACCAGAAGCCTGGGCTGCGGCCGTCGTGGTGATTGTCGTCCAGTCTTTGGTGGAACTGTTTGGAATGATGCTTTATCTGCGGTGGGTGCCTGGTCGGCTGCTACCGGACACCTGAAAAATCTGACACCCATTGAGCTCATCTAAAAACAGGGAGATCTTGTGTGCATACCCGAACAAAGTGCGCCTGATCCTGCGCTAACTATTGTTTCACGAAGGCTCGGAAGGGGCCGTCAAGAACTGGCAACGCTATGTCACTGCTTGACCACCTTCTACCCTACGATTTCTCGCCGCTGACCGTGCTGAGCGCTGAAGAGGTTCGACATGACCTCGTTGCTCTTATTCAGGAGGATTCCTGAATCGAGTTGGAGTTGATCTTAGGGCACATTTCATCAGCTTGACGCCTAAAGGCGACGAAGTCATTTAACCCGGCCACCGCGGATGCAGCTCATCAATCACATACCGGTGGGAATGCTCCGCTCCCGATTCCGTTCTGTGCGGGTGGTCGCGTGGCAGGTCATGATGGCTATGGGCAATCACCAATGGATCATCGGCGGGCCACAGTCGGCTGGCTGCAATCAGGAAGACGAGTCCCAGAACCGCCAACACCATCAGCGTTGGCTGAATGCCGGCAGATGAGCCAAGCCATCCCGCCAGCGGATAGGCAATCAGCCAGCCGGCGTGAGACAGCGAAAACTGGGCGGCAAAAAGCGCTGGGCGGTCTTCGCCATGAGAAGACTGGGTGAGCAAACGACCTATGGGTGTCTGAACCGTTGAGAATCCAACACCAAGCAGCGCCCAGACTGGCATCAGCATGTAGAGGCTGTCAGCAAACCACGCCGCGCCCAAGCCGCCGAGCAACACCCAAGCCCCTGCCAGCATCACCGAACGGTCCTTCCAGCGTTTGAGCAGCGCGGGCAGCGCCAGTGCCGCCAGCATGGAACCCGCGCCGAATGCCGCAAAAGCCATGGCCGTGTGCTGATCGGTCAGGCCAAAACCACCCTGCACGATCACTACGGTGTTCACGATCACCATGGAGCCGGCCATGCTGACCACCACATTCAGCGCTATCAATCCCCGAAGGCGCGGTGTGGCCATAAAGATGCGAAACCCACGACGGGAGCGTTCGTAGATACCCCGACGCTTCTCCGGCGCGGAGCCAGAAGGCAGAGCCACCGATACGACGAGCAACGCTGATGCTATGAAGCCAACCACCGTGCCTGAAAACAGCCCCTGCCAACTGGTAACCAACAACAGCATGCCGGCCAGAGCCGGACTGATCAGGTTTTCAAGATCGTAAGCCAGACGGGAAAGGGACAGCGCCCGCGTATAGTCGTCCTCGTTGGGTAAGGTGTCCGGGATGGTGGACTGGAACGTCGGCGTAAAGGCCGCAGATGCCGATTGCAGCACGGCGATCAGTACATACACCTCCCAGACCTCAGTCACAAAAGGCAAGGCAAGTGCAACGGCAGCTCGCACCAGATCCAGAGAAACCAGCATCACACGACGAGGTATGTTCTCCGCCAGTGCTGCAGCAATGGGGGCAATGAAGACATAGGCGACCATTTTGATTGCCATGGCTGTGCCAACCACCTGCCCCGCCTTATCACCAGCAAGATCAAAGGCCAGAAGGCTCAGGGCAACCGTTGCCAACCCCGTTCCCAGCAGGGCAACGACCTGGGCTAAAAACAGATGCCGGTAGGTGCGATTTTTCAGAATCTCAAGCATGGTTCTCCTGACTAAAGACCCGCAACCGGGCGGTTAGCGGGCCTTTGCTCCATCTCCAGCTTTACATTTTGCCGGAGTGGTTAGCTCCAACGGGGTTGCCGTACTCATCCACAAAGACATACAGGTTCGCTTTGTCTTCGCTGGCAGAGTCAGGATTAGCAAACTGGACGACCCATAGTTTACCCGCCGAGGTAGACCGCTGCTCGGCCTTGCCTCTGGAGGCTTCCGCCCAGCTAGAAGCAATCTGTTCTGAATTGACGAGTTGCTGCTTGACGGCGGCTGCTCGCTCGGTCACCTGTTCTTTCGAAACAGGCTCCGAAGCACCATGGCTATGGCCAGCCCCGGCAAATGCGTAGCCGGAAACCGACAAAACAATGACCGCTGCAAATACGTGAATCATTTTTTTCATGAGATAACTCCTAAGGATCAATAATTGAATTACTTCTTGCTAATGCCGCTGTAAAACCCGCTGGTGTCAAGAACCACAGTGACAGCTGTTTCTCCGCGATTTTCCCAGTACCATCCATGCGTACCGTCAAACGGTGCCTCAAATGCTCCGCTCGCAGACGGCTGGTCGCGCCCCTGCCAGTAGCTGGTGAAATTGTCGCCGTCATTGAACCGTTCACCGTGCATATCGAAGTTCACCGAACCTCCCTCCGTGGTCCAGTTAAAGACCATTCGATCACCCTCGGCCATTGTGGCTTTGACTTCCAGACCCTCGTTTGGTCCCAAAGTGACGGTTGTGGAATCAGAACTCAACCCTTCTGGCGTTTTCCAGACCGGGCCAGCCGACAATGCCAGCAGGTTACCTGACGAGGCCGGTGCTGACTCAGGCTGCGCGGACTCAGCGGCGTTAGCCTGACTGAGTACAGTCAACCCCATGGTCTGGCCGAGTCCCGTGGGATCGATGCCATATTCGGCCGGGAGGATGGTTGTGACCAGAACCACTCCGCCGATAACAGCAGCCACTCCGGTCGCCTTGAACAAGCTTTTTGAGGAAGGAAGTCCCTCACGATTCATATTGGAAATGTCTTGCATGGTCTAGCTCCTCAGGAAACGGTGTACAGGCCAGTCAACTGATAACCCATCAGCATAAAACCGGCACTCATCAACAGAACGTTGGCTGCAAGTGCTTGCCGGGGGAAAACATCCGTCCGGCGCCAGAAGTTCATCGCAATCAGAATGATGCCCAGAGCCATCAACTGGCCAATCTCAACTCCAACATTAAACGCCAGAATGTTCGCCACCAGGCCATCCTCTGCAAGCGTGAAATCCTGGAGCTTTGTGGCCAGGCCGAACCCATGGAAAAACCCGAAAATCAGGACAGCGGCCTTGGTATTGGGCTGAAATCCAAACCAACGGCGAAACGCGCCAAGGTTATCCAGAGCCTTGTAAACCACGGAAAAGCCAATAATGGCATCCACCATATAGGCGTTGACGTTGGTCTCGCTGAGCACGCCGTAAAGAAGCGTGACGCTGTGTCCAACTGCAAAAAGCGTGACGTAGATACCCACGTCTTTCATGCGGTAAAGAAAGAAGATGACACCTGCCAGGAACAGGAGGTGGTCATAGCCGGTGACCATGTGTTTGGCCCCCAGATAGATAAAGGGCAGCAATTGTGCCCCGCTGGCCTGCTCAATGAACGTGGCATCGCCTGCTTCAACACCATGGGCAAATAGCAGAGGAGAAAACATCAGGCCTACGAGCGCTGCCCCTAAAAGGTACAGCCAACGCACGCCAACGCCCACGCCTGTTCGGCGCGGAAACGGCATATGATTCATTCGGTGATCTCCGAAATATCGACAGAAATTTAGATAAAGACGCTGACGCGTCAGTTCTTAATGACGTTTTCAGGCTTTCGGAGGCCGATAAAGTGCGGATGTCTGCTCCGGCAGAGGAGACGGCGTTCTTTGAAGCACAGGCTTGTCCTGCCTGTGGAAAAGCGGCACTGCATCCAGCTTCAGGGGCACGTGCTTTTCGACTGCGCCAATCGCATGGAGTAGCAGGTGGTCCTGGTCCGTCATTTCAACTGTCGAAACATGGAGATGATCGAGAGAGGACGGATGGATATGCCCATGGTTCTGGACAAATTCTGCAAGAGATAGACTCTGTGATGCATCGTGAACGTTCTGATCTGAAGCCCAGGCAAGACGAAAAAGCATCATGAGTGACAGCATGGTCACCACAAAAATACGTCTGCCGGTGGAAAATTGGGCCTGGTTAATGAACACTTCGTATCTCGTTAGCGTCGATCTTTGGACAGGAAGACTATCCAAGTACGATCTGCTTTGCAAAGGTGCGCATTTAAAGCGCCTGGTTCCAGGCAGGGGGCAACCTCTAACCATCCACTACTCAATTTCAGGAGCGCGTCTATGCATCACGAACGACTGGACCAATGGCAACACGATCACGTCTTCGGGCAGAACCACAAGCGCTCCGGCGAAACTCGCACGCTCATCGTTGTGGCCTTGACCCTGGCGATGATGGGTTGGGAAATTTTCGCAGGGATCATTTATGGCTCAATGGCGTTGCTTGCCGACGGCCTGCATATGGGATCACACGCCGTAGCTCTTGGCATTGCCGCTTTTGCCTATACGTACGCACGCAAAAACGCAGGTAGCGCACGGTTTTCTTTTGGCACAGGGAAAGTCAACGCCTTGGGAGGCTTTACCGGGGCGATTCTATTGGCTGTCTTTGCCCTCTACATGGTCATCGAAAGTGTTGGGCGCTTTATCCAGCCGGTCGGAATTTCATTTGATGGCGCAATATTTGTGGCCTTTATCGGCCTGGTGGTCAATGGGATTTCCGCCTGGATACTGGGTGAGAAAGGACATGACCATGGCCATGATCACAGCCACGGGCACGACCATCACAGCCATCACAGCCATCACAGCCATCACAGCCATCACAGCCACGATGATCATAACCGCAGGGCGGCATATCTTCATGTGCTCGCCGATGCCCTGACGTCGGTATTGGCAATCGTCGCCCTTCTGGCCGGGAAATACGCAGGATGGAACTGGATGGACCCGATGATGGGCATTATCGGTGCCACGCTGGTGACGCGCTGGTCCTGGCTTCTGGTCAAAGACACCTCAAGGGTCCTCCTCGACGAGCAGCATCAGGACATGGAGGAAGCGGTAAAACAGGCAATAGAGGACGGCGATGCCAAAGTCAGTGATCTGCATGTTTGGGCGATTGGGCCAAACATTCATGCGGCCATTGTCTCGGTTGTTTCCCACCAGCCTGAGTCAGCCACCGCTTACAAAAACCGCATTCAGAACCAGTGCCGGTCACTGGTACATGTAACAGTTGAACCGCTAAGGTGTGACTGAATCCGGGGGCTGACTACTGACAGGCGGCGCAGTCATCCTGGCCACTCAAGGTGCCCCTCAACAATAAGTCGCGATGGCCCGCTTTGTGCATCCACCTCCCCTAGACACCAAAACCGTCAACATTTCCCCAGTGACCATAGGAGGGGACCAATGCCATGTCGCTGCTCACATCGCTGATCAAAGCCAGCACCCAGTTCCAGCAAGCCATGGAAAAGAAACAGCCGGCGGGGTCGGGCAATGCGTTGCCAAAGCCCGCTGCACCAGAGGCACCGGTCTCCGCAACCGATGACCGGTTTACCCTGTCCGAGCGGGCGAGTTTCGATACCGGCCGCCCAAAATCCACCAGGTTGCAGATGGCTGAGTACAAGCAAACCGTCGGGCAGGACCTTGCCTATATGCGGGAGACGCTGCGGCATAAACTTGCCGAATACAAACTCAACCCGGCAACCAGTGTGGAAGTCTCGAAGAACGACGAAGGCAAGATCAGCGTTGGTGGTGGAATCCCAGAGGAAAGCCGTAACCGTATCGAACAGGACCTGAACAACAGCAAGCCGTTCCGGGAGGCATTCAGCCGGCTCAGTGCCAGCGAGCCCACCCTGCACTTTGTGGACAACGCGCTCAAGTTGAACAAGGCATACGGCGTGAACAATTCACTGCTGGACACCCTGGTCAGCGACAACCAGCAATTCAACGGCCTGCAGGACTTGGCGCACCGCTACGACAGCCTGCGCAGGACCATCAGTACCGATCAGGCCACCAACTACGCAGACCGCAAAAATTTCGCCCTGAGCCTGAACACCCGGGCCTGACTCCGTTAAATCCGGAAGGGCTCTGGGTCCCCTTTGCCGACGCGAGTCACCTCCGGCGCATCCCCAGTCATATTCACCACGGTGGTCGCCTCCAGGCCGCAAAAGCCACCATCGATGATCAGATCCAGATCGTGTTCCAGAGTTTCCCGGATGTCATAAGGGTCAGTCATCGGGTCCTCGTCACCCGGCAATATCAGCGTACTGCTCATGATGGGTTCGCCCAGTTCCGCCAGCAGCGCCTGCACAATCGCGTTGTCTGGCACCCGCATGCCAATGGTTTTACGCTTGGGGTGTAACAGCCGACGCGGTACTTCACTGGTGGCGTCCAGAATGAATGTATAAGCCCCCGGCGTGAAGTTCTTGAGCAGCCGATACTGGGTGTTGTCGACCTTCGCGAACACACCGATGTCCGAAAGGTCCCGGCACATCAGGGTGAAGTTGTGCTTGTCATCCAGGCGGCGAATGCGCTTTATCCGGTCCGCTGCCTGCTTGTCACCGAGGTGGCAGCCAATGGCGTAGGCGGAATCCGTCGGATACACAATAACGCCTCCCTTGCGGAGAATATCCACGGCCTGGTTGATCAGCCGCTTCTGGGGCGTTTCCGGGTGAATCTGGAAGAACTGGCTCACTGGCCACCTCCGGATGCAAAGGCCGGATCATTCTTGGAGCCGCCCATGCAATTAGGAGAATCAGGCGCAGCCTGGCCGGACGTCTCCCACTCCTGTGGTGAATACACGTGCAGCGCCAGGGCGTGGACGCCACCGGCCATTTCGTCCGCCAGTATTTTGTAGATGGCTTGGTGCCGCTTGACCTTACCCTGCCCCTCGAACTCTGAAGACACCAGAGTCACCTTGAAATGGGTTTCAGAATTCGGCGGCACGCTATGTTTGTGGCTCTCGTTTTCAACCATGAGGTGTTGGCTGTCGAAAGCGCTTGTCAGCTTTTGCTCAATGGCTTGTTGTGTGGACATAAACAGGCCTGCTCCTGATTGAATGTGTTATGGAACAGTCTACTACACCAAACGCTGTGTTACCTTGACAGGATACAGACAAAGCGCCATCTTCCATCCCCACCCGAAAACTGCTTCCGACTTATGCGCCTGTACATTGCTGAAAAACCAAGCCTGGGCCGGGCAATTGCTGCTGCCCTCCCCGCTCCCCATCAGAAGGGGAACGGATGGATTCGTTGCGGCGAAGGAAGCAACGCCAGCACCGTTAGCTGGTGCATCGGCCACCTATTGGAACCGGCGGAACCCGGCCAGTACGACCCGCGCTGGAAAAAATGGCGACAGGAAGATTTGCCTCTGTTTCCCGGGCGCTGGGAGGTGATGCCTAAAGACAGCGTACGCCAGCAGCTCAAGGTATTGGAGTCTCTGGTCCGCAAGGCGGAGACCATTGTCCACGCCGGCGATCCGGACCGGGAAGGCCAACTGCTGGTGGACGAAGTCATCCGCTACACCGGTGCCACCTGTCCGGTGCAGAGAATCCTGATCAACGACCTGACTCCGGCGGCCGTGGCAAAGGCCATCCAGGCTCCCAAGGACAATCGTGAGTTTCGCCGCCTGTCCCATTCCGCCCTCGCCCGCCAGCGGGCGGACTGGCTCTACGGCATTAATCTTACTCGTTTCTATACCCTGTCCTATCAGCAGCAGGGCCAGCAGGGCGTATATTCCGTCGGCCGTGTACAAACCCCGGTGCTGGGATTGGTGGTGGAGCGGGACAACACCATTGAGAACTTCCAGCCGAAACCTTTTTTCCGCGTTCAGGCGACGTGCCACGCGATAGATGAGGAATCGGACCAGCAATCGTTTACGGCACGCTGGCAGCCCTCGGAAGCCTACCGGGAATACCTGGATGAAGAAGACCGTTTGTTGGACAGCGATGTCGCCAGACAGATCGCCGAGGCCGTAGAAGGACGGCCCGGCAAAGTTACGGAATCCCGTTTCCGCGACAGGAACGAAACGCCGCCCCTGCCATTCTCACTCTCAGCCTTGCAGATCGAGGCGGGGCGACTGTTCCGCATGGGCGCGAAAGACGTGCTGGACACCGCCCAGAACCTGTACGAACGCCACCAGTTGATTACCTATCCCCGTTCGGACTGCCGTTATCTGCCGGAAGGTCATTTTGACCAGCGTCAGAGTGTGGTGCAGGCCATTGGCAATGTCGCCGGCGAACTGGCGACAGCCTGCGAGGCAGCGGATCTGAACCGCCGCACCGAAGCCTGGAACGACAAGAAGGTGGATGCCCACCACGCTATCATCCCTACGGCCAGAAAGGCGCCCAATGGACGTCTGAGCGAAGCTGAGAGGAACATTTACGAACTGATCAGCCGGTATTACCTGATGCAGTTCAGCGCCGACGCCATTCACCGGGAAGGCAAATTAACTGTCGGGATTGGCGAACACGCGTTCAGGGCAACGGAAACCGCGGTTCTTCAGCCGGGCTGGAAAACCCTGGAGATTCGCCAGCGGGAAAGCCGACAGGAGGCCGCCAAAGCGCCCCTCCCTCGCCTGGAGAAAGGTGACCCCATACTCTGTGACTCGATGGACATCGCCGAGCGCAAAACCCAGCCACCCCAATACTTCACCGACGCCACACTGCTGTCAGCGATGACCAATATCGCTCGCTTTGTCAGCGATCCAGAACTTCGGAAAACCCTGCGTGAGACCGATGGGCTGGGCACTGAGGCCACGCGGGCGGCGATCATTGATACCCTGTTCCGGCGCGACTATCTATACCGGGACAAGCGCCACATCCGGTCAACGCCGAAGGGAAAGGCGTTGATTGATTCATTGCCGGAATCCGTCAGCAAGCCGGATATGACGGCCATCTGGGAAGCCACCCTGGAAAGTATTCGCCGCGGTGAGGGCAATCCCAAGCAGTTTATTGCAGACCTGAAAGAACAGATACGCGGGTTCATCAATACCCCAGAGCAGGAAGCCAAGACAGCCCCACCAGGCGAGGGGCAGCCGCACTGCCCCAAGTGCCGCGCTCCCATGCGCCAGCGCGAGGGCAAGTTTGGTGCCTTCCATGCCTGCACCCGCTTTCCGGACTGCAAAGGCACACGGCCCATTGAGGACCAGTCGCCGGCGGATGGCACGGGAGAAAAACCCATTCCCTGCCCGCACTGCTTTTCGCCCCTGGTGCGCAGAAAAGGCAAAAAAGGCTGGTTCTGGGGCTGCAGTAGTTTCCCCGGCTGCCGACAAACACTGGATGACGACAACGGAAAGCCTGCGATCCGTTTACGCAACACTACATAACGACACTGAAGCGAAATTGCGGATTTGTAATAATGTGAAGCGGAATTCAATATCCATTCCCCGCCTTCGGTCGGGAAGCCTGAATATGACAATTTTGATGTCGGGAGACGTTTGATGCGAATTGCCCTGCTTGAGGACGAACATGAACAGGCTCAGCACATCCAGTCTGTGTTGTCCGGGCGTGGGCACCACTGCGACAGTTTTCCGTCGGGCCAGGCATTCCTGAGCGCGGTCCTTCACCGCAGCTATGATCTGTTGGTGATGGATTGGCAAATACCCGACATGACGGGAATTGAAGTTCTGGAAAACGTGCGTGCGCAGTTGAACTGGCAGATTCCGGTGGTGTTTCTCACTCAGCGTGACAGCGAGACGGACATCGTACGTGCGCTGGACGCCGGTGCAGACGACTACCTGGCCAAGCCCGCTCGCGAGGCAGAACTGGTAGCGCGCATCAATGCATTGGCACGTCGCACCAGCCCCGATGCCGACAAAGAATCGCTGCAGTATGGCCCGTTCGAGATCAATACACAGCTTCGGACCATTGCGCTTCACGGCAACGTGCTAACACTCACCGACAAAGACTTCGATCTGACCCTGTTCCTGTTTCAGAACCAGGGTCGGCTGCTGACCCGCGAGATGCTGCTTGAGCGGGTATGGGGACTGGCGAAAGACATCAATACCCGTACCGTGGACACACATATGAGCCGGCTTCGACGCCGACTGGGCCTTAATCCCGAAAACGGATTCCGGATCAAGACCATCTACCAGCGCGGCTATCGTCTTGAGGCAATGAGAGCCTCAGACCCGGATGAGAACGTACCGGTCATGGAACAAGCCTGACATGAGTCAATGCGTCACCCTGCGAACATTCACCGGTTTGCTGCTCCTAATCAGCTCCCTGCTGGCGTTGCCAGTACAGGCGGAACTTTCGGTCACTCGAGGTTCCCAGGCGGCCGCCGTTGCCCCGGAATCCAATGCGACGCCGGAGTGGATCTATACCGTACGACCCGGTGAACATTTTGCGGAGATCGCTGACGCATTATTGTCCAAAGGCATTCCCGCCATTCGCCTGCTACAACATAACGGCATCGACAACCCTGCCAAGGTGAGCAGCGGAGACAACCTGCGAATTCCCCTTGCCTGGCTTCAGCGCCAACCCAACCCTGCGCGGGTCAGTTCAGTGACCGGATCGGTGCAGCTGATTTCCGGTGGTGACGGCACCAAACACCCCCTGACCAGCGATTCCCTGATTCGAGTGGGTGACGAAATCCGGTCACAAGCTGGCACGGCTACCATCGAGCTTGCTGACGGCTCTGTGGTGCGGATATCACCGCATTCCCGCCTTGCCTTCAATCGCCTGACTCAGTACGGGAAGTCCGGCATGGTTGACACCCGCCTGCGCCTCAATCAGGGCGAAATAGAAACCCAGGTGAAACCGGTGATCGAAGGCGGCTCACGCTTTGAGATTGAAACACCCTCCGCGGTGGCGGCGGTCAGGGGTACCATGTTTACCCTCAGGACTGCGCCCGGCATGACCGATCTACGGGTCACCGAGGGCGAGGTATCGTTTGGCCCGCCGGGGCAAACACGCAGGATTCCAGCCGGATACAGTGCCAGCGTTTCAACCGCAGGGGTGGGCAGAGTGAACATCCGCCGCCTGCCCCCAGCTCCGGAGATCAACCCCCTGCCGCAGCAGCTGAAGCAACTTCCTGCACAATTGAGTTGGACGCCCAATGGCGCCAACAGCCATCGTGTGGATATCTTCGATGCTGATTCCGGCCGCTGGATTAACAGCAGCAAGGTCAGCGGAAGTGATTTCGATATTAACCTGCTGGACAATGGCCGCTACGAGATTCACCTTGCCGCCGTCGACAATCGCGGTATGGCTGGCATGCCCGGCGTCACGTCCTTTGAAGTCGACTTACAAGCCCGGACCGCCGTACTGGAACAACCAGAACCAGGCGCGACCGTTAACGACGACATGCCCGAATTCCGATGGCAGTTACGTGGCGAGAACGAAGTCGCCCGGGTGGAAATTGCGGAGAATAAAGACTTTGGAAACACGATTGCCACCAGTGAGTGGGCGCCTGATGAAAGCGCTCTGCCTTCTCGACCACTGACACCGGGACAATACTACTGGCGGGTGGTCACCGAGGCCGGCGGCAATTCTGTGGCCACGAGCGAGGCACGCTCACTGGTTGTGAACGGGACCCTGCCACCGGTTCGCATCATCAGTGTCAACTACGTCGACAGCCAGGTAAGGGTGTTCTGGCAGAAGGTGGATACCGCAACCGATTATCGCCTGCAGCTGTCTGAAGAGCCGGGATTTAACAACATAATCAAAGAGGCTACGCTGTCGGATACCACAGCGGCCTTGCGCCTCATTCCCGGAAGACGGTATTTTGTTCGCCTGAAAGCCCTCTCTGACGGTCCGCTTGAAAGCCGGTGGGGACCAGGGAGGGAATTGTTTCTGGAATAACCCACAACTTCCTGATATCCGATAGCAGGCCCCATGACCCGGAACTGGTTTCCCATTAAGACAACACCTTGGACACTGGGCCTGCCACTACTGACATTTCTGCTACTCTTTCAGACAACCTCAGCTCCGGAGCGTCTGGACTTCTGGCTTTACGACACCCTTGTCACCGCAACACCCGCAGAACCCGCGGATGACGTCGTTATTATCGCCATAGACGAACTGAGCATGGATCGCCTCGGGCGCTGGCCCTGGCCACGGACCACCCATGCGCAGCTCATCGAAAAACTCCGCCAGGCCGGCGCCAAAACCATTGTCTTCGACATTCTGTTCCCCGAACCGTCGTCGGAAGACCAGGCAATGGCCAACGCCATGCAGAAACACGGCAACGTCATCCTGCCGCTTCATCTGTCACCACCGTCCCGGCACTACCTGATCAGCGAACAACTTCCCACCCCTGCGCTGGCGTCCGCAGCAGCTACGCTTGGACATGCCCACGTGGAGCTTGACGAAGACGGCTTGGCGCGGGGGCTTTATCTGTTCAATGGCCTGGGTGATCAGTTATGGCCCAGCCTGGCTCTGGCGGCCTCTGATAAGCCATCACCTGGCCCGGAAACGTCCAATGCGCCGCCCTATACAAACGTCAGACAACACTACCGCGCCATTCCAATGGCTGGTGGTGCCGGCACACTGCCTTCCTATTCCTATATCAAGGTGCTCAACGAGCCACCCGCAAGGGAGACTTTCCGGGGAAAAACCGTATTTGTGGGTGCAACCGCACCAGGTTTTGGCGACATCCTGCCCACCCCGTTTTCGGGCCTCAATCAGCCCATGTCCGGCGTTGAGTTCCACGCCAACAGCTATTCCGCGTTGGTGAAAGACGAGTTGATATCGCGGGTGTCGAAGCCTATTGGGATCGGCCTCGCTGTTCTGGTCATTGTTCTACTGTCATTCACCCTGCCCCGCATGCGACCGGCAGGTAGCATTTTGCTCTGTTTGACGAGCTTCTGCTCGCTGACTCTCCTGCATGCGCTGCTACTGGTCGGAGGCAAGCTCTGGCTGCCGATCTCCCACGCCATCGTGATTCCCCTGCTGGCGCTGCCCGTATCCAGCGCACTACGACTGGCCATGACCAACAGCTTCCTCAACCGGCAGCTTGACGAGCTTGCCCGCGGGCCCACCATGACCCTCGAAGAGCCGTCACTGAGGCACCCACCGCAACTGCTCAGCCATTTCCAGGCCCTGCTTCAACCAGAGGGCTGGCTGTTAGCTGAAGGTGATGACGTGATGACGTCTTCTGGTCTGGCCGCCGATGATATCCCGCCACTGGACACCCCGGGCCAATGGCATCACATTGATGGCCAAAGCTGGGTCAGCCTGATACGCAATGGCGTTACCTACAAAATCGGGCTCAAGCTGCCCAACGACCTGAGCCGGGAGGCCATCCAGCGCTACCTCCGCCGTTTGCCGCTGTCCAGCACCCAGGAGCCGGTGCGTAAAACGGGGCCAAGGGAAAACATCTCCGCTCGAATCGAGCGAGTACGCGTGGCGACCGAGCGCATGAGTCAGATGCAGAGGTTTATCAGGCGCAGCTTCGAACGCATGCCGGACGGCATTATCGTAACCGACGAGTTAGGCGTTATCCGCTTTGCCAACGGCCACATTGAAGAATGGTTTCGTGAACCCATGCCAAGCCTTAGCGGCCTGCCCCTGGCCAGACTTCTGGAGGGACATGACCCACGGGACAATCCGCCCTGGCATGAAACCGTCTCGGAAACCCTCACGCTGGCTCAGAGCCGCACAGTGGACCTACGGATTCGCGATATGGATTTCCTGATTCACTTCGCGCCGTTTTCACTGCCTGACAGCGATCAGAACGGCATTATCGCCAACATATCGGATATCTCGGAACTCAGGGAACAACAGCGCCAGCACCGGGAGGCCATCGACTTCATTTCTCACGATGTTCGCTCGCCCCTGGTTTCACAACTTGCACTGATCGAACAGCTCAAGCGGAATCGTGGCCATATCGAGCCGGAACAGCTCGACCAATTGGGTCGGCTAGCGAAGCGCAGTTATCATCTTGCTGAAGAATTCGTGCAGCTTGCCAGGGCCGAACAGTTAACCGAAACCCGCTTTTACGAGTGCGAGTTTTTAGCCATTGTTGAGAACGCCCGCGACAGCGTCAGCGAGCAGGCTGCCGAGAAAGGCATTCAGCTGTTACTTCAGGGAACAGAGGATTTATGGCTGAAAGGAAATGCGGAACTGCTTGAACGTGCCGTGATCAACCTTCTGACCAACGCCGTGCAGTACAGCCCATCCGGATCGATCGTCAACATTCAGGTTTTTCAGGCCGGCCATCAGGCGTGCCTGACTGTAAGCGACGAGGGGGAAGGCATTGCTCCGGAAGAAATCCCCTACCTGTTTGATCGCTATCAGCGCCAGAAAAGCAGCGAGCTGTCTGGCAATCATGGCACCGGGCTCGGGCTGTCGTTCGTGAACGTTGTGGTCGAAAAGCATCGCGGTGAAATAACCCTTCGCTCCCGACCCGGGGAAGGGTCGGCCTTTACCCTCAAACTGCCGATTGCGCATCCATTGGGGTAACAGCAAGGCCGAGCATACACTTCATGTCAGAGATCCGTTGTCTGAACTAGATGGTTTTGCTGACCGGCGCCGATGGCGCGCTCATCAAGCCATCAACATCTTCCACCTGAATCGTGAAGTACCAGGTGCCCGCCGACAAGTTCTCAACGTCATAGCTCATCGTTTCCAAGCCTCCGACATTGTCGACTTGAACTTGTTTGTCGAGGTTATTCCTATCCGTTCCGTACCTGATAACGTAGCGCTCCAAATCGTACGGACTTAGATCATCGCCGTTTTCACGATCGGTGGGCGCATTCCAGCTGAGCGACGCCGAGCGGTCAACCACTCCCTCGCCACCACCGCTCGGTGGTGGATTGCCCTCGGAACCACCTGAGCCAACCCCCGTGCTATCGCCTGTACCTGCAGTGCTCTCTGAGCTACCAGAAGAACCGCCCCCACAGCCTGTGAGGACCAATCCTAAAAACAACGCGGCAATCCATGCCTGTGACACTTTGATGACGCGTTTCATATGTATTTCACACCAATAAATTGCCGAATTTGTTAAATTGTATAAAACGTGGGCAAGTATCGATGTGAATGGTGTCATTTCCCAAGTTACGATTTTGTCAATTTTTCGACAGATAACCGTAATGAAGCAACTGAGGATACTGATTAACCGGGCAATTTTTTGCCCGAAAGGCGATAAATGGCGGTTATTTTTGGTACGAAAGTATTAGATTTAAGGAAAGCCGACTGGATAGGAGTTGCAAAAGGGTCGAAAAATATGCAGGGCGGAACTAAATCCTGAAGTAGACCGAACAGGATCGAGTAGGAGGGGGAGTCACCTCCCCCGTCCTCTCACACCACCGTACATACGGTTCCGTATACGGCGGTTCATGGCTGACTCTGAAGCCGGGCCATCGTATCCAGCAAGCTTACCAGAGACAGG
>Ga0208182_1000259_pt1 | contig 43212 bp, 27 predicted proteins | sample MalvireepMed_906_FD_184248 | JGI IMG/M metagenome (GOLD analysis project Ga0208182, IMG submission 184248) | Marine viral communities from the Global Malaspina Expedition - Malaspina viral metaG DeepMed_906 (SPAdes) (version 2) | ecosystem: Environmental > Aquatic > Marine > Oceanic | place...
GGGATGGTCTCTTCAAGTCCTCACTAGCGCACCGATCATAGATAGAATATCTATGGTAAGTACATCATGAAGTACACTGTGGCTATCTCAGCAAGTTGAAACCTTAATACCATTAGCTCACAGCCAAGAGTTCAAGTCCTCATTAGGGTACCATCCTTATTCCCATTATGGGTCTTATGCTAGATGGTTCGAGAACAAAAAAGTGCCATGTCGGTTGTGATACATTTTAGATGACTTATAGATAAACTACCTCAAAAACACAGCCTAATTATGAGCTGTGTTATAATTTGCCATTATAACACCAGCACATTGCTATCATCTCTCATTTATCTTTTATCCATTAAGACTCTCTTATGTCCAACTCTACATTTGATGCTCAAGCCATTTCTAACAGTTTACGTACAGCCAAGCACCAACCGCGTAAGCGCTTTGGTCAAAACTTCTTGCATGATACCAGCGTCATTCGCGAAATCGTGGAAAGCATTCGTCTCGAGCGCGATGACAATTTGATTGAGATTGGGCCTGGTATGGGCGCATTGACCGAGCCTTTATTGGCAGAAGTAGATGCGATGACAGTCGTAGAGTTGGATCGCGATTTGGCAGACAGCTTGCGCATTCGTATTGGTGCCAATAGCCATCCAAATTTTACGATTATTAAAGATAACGCCATGCATGTGGACTATCGTGAGCTTTACAGCGAGGAGCGCGGTAAGCTACGTGTCGTCGGGAACTTACCATATAACATCTCAACGCCTATTTTGTTTCATTTGCTTGAGTTTGCTGATGTCATTCAAGACATGCACTTTATGCTACAAAAAGAAGTGGTTGAGCGCATCACAGCCGACGTTGGTAGCAAAACTTACGGTCGTCTGTCTGTGATTATGCAGTATTACTGTGATACAGATTATTTGCTGACTGTGCCTCGCGGCGCTTTTAATCCACCGCCCAAAGTCACCAGTGCCGTTTTTCGCCTAACGCCGCATATTGACAAACCGATAGTAGCAGAGGATGAAGAGTATTTTGCCATTGTGGTACGTGAGACCTTTAACCATCGTCGCAAGACGCTTCGCGCTATCTTCAAAAAATCAACCTTGCTGCCGACGCTGAGTGAGGATGATTTTGCCGCTTGCGGTATCGACCCACAGGCACGTCCTGAGACGTTGAGCGTTACAGATTTTGTCAATCTAAGCAATCAGGCTCGTCAATAGACGTTTAATGTAAATAATGACCAATTATTATATAAAAATCATAGAGGGATTATGAGTTTTCGCCATCAATATGTCATTGGTGACCTACAAGGTTGCCACGCGGCTTATCTACAATTACTAAAGACATTAGATTTTGATCCTAATCAAGACAAGTTATGGTTCGCCGGTGATTTGGTAGCGCGTGGTGAGGACTCATTAAATACCTTACGCGACGTCAAAGCGTTGTGTGAGCAGGGCGCTGCAGCAACGGTATTAGGCAATCATGATATCAATTTAATTGCAGTCTGGCGCGGCGCTGCAAAACTCAAGAGCAAAGACAAAACTGCGCCAATTTTTGCAGCGGATGACTGTGATGAATTGCTTGAGTGGTTACGCAGGCAGCCGATATTGGCGTATCCAGATGAGCATACGGTGTTGGTACATGCAGGGATTCCACCACATTGGAGTATTGAGGCAGCAGCAACATATGCAAAAGAGCTAGAATCGCAGCTGCAAGGGAGCTTAGAGCAGCTTGATGAACTACTGCCAAATCTCTATAGTAAAAAAGCCGATAAATGGCATTCAGGTATTGAAGGCTTTACCAGAATGCGAGCAATTGCCAATTACTTTACTCGTATGCGCCTGTGTCAGCAGGATGGTTTGCTTGAGTTTGATTTTAATGCTGGGCTAGATGAGCCTATGCCAACCGATTTTTTACCATGGTTTGAGTGGCAAGTACCGCGCACGCGTAAGATACTATTTGGTCATTGGGCCGCGCTACAAGGCGAGATTGATTTACCACATGCGCGTGCACTCGATGGTGGGTGTGTATGGGGCAACTGTCTGTTGGCGTATCGTCTCAGCGACGGCAAGGTAATAGCCTCAAGTGCACAGTGCCCGAGTTCATAACGTAGGCTACAAATACCCGGACTACAAATACCTTAGTATAAAAGCCTAAATAATCTTTTTAAATAGGTCCGCAAAAGCCGTCTGTTTCAAGTGGGCTATTGATTAATTAACAGCCCTGTTTTGATGGTTCTACTGAGATATACTCAGATGATTGAGTTATGCTCAAATGATTCATAAGGTGTCTAACTGAGTCATTAAGGAATAACGTCGTACCTGAATAATAGGACAGCGGCGGTTGACGCGACCAGTAGCCCAAGAAATATAAATAATAAGATAGGGGCTGTAGTAGATAAGGATTAAATATCACACCATTTTCTCAGGAATTTTAGCTGATTAGATGGTGAACCATAGTTAAATCTAAACTCACATTCTTTTAAAAATAAATGGAAGTTCTTCTTATCGATCCCATTATACTTTCTGAGTGTTCGTTTAGACTGATTCCAGAAGTTCTCAATGCCATTGATGTGATTGTTTTTACCGCAAGTGAACTCTTTAGAGTGATTGACTCTGAAATGTTTAAACTCGCTCACATCCAGTGCATTGTAACTTCGATAGCTATCCGTATAAACAAAGCTGTCAGGCTTGATTTTACGCTTAATAACAGGCATTAGAGTAGTCTGTTTGGTGTCTACTACGACAATGGTATACACCTTACCGTTTCGTTTTAGAATCCCAAATACAGCGGTTTTACCAGCAGCCCCGCGACCTCTTTTGCCTTTGCGTACACCGCCGAAGTAACTTTCATCTAATTCGACCTCACCATCAAAAAGCTCATCAGCTTCTAATGAGAGATGGTAATCTATCACAAGTCTTATTTTATGATAAAAAAGTGCAGCAGTATTAGGCTGAATATCAAGCAAATCTGCGGCTGTTCTAGCAGTCACTTCAGCCGTAAAAAACTCTAACAGCCTTCGCTGTATTTTTTTACTTAGTTTACAATGGGTTATCTTCATAAAAGTAGTCTAGCATAGTGCTTATCTACTACAGCCCCTAATTTTTAATAAATTTGGTTATGATGCAGAAAAACATGGTGAATTTGATAGAAACACTCCCTATACAGGTCGTGGTGAAAATAGAGTTGAACGAATTGGCAAAAAATATCAGTGGATGGCAATGTATGAAGTGGTAGCTAGAGTAGCGGATAACTTTGAAATGACAGACCCATCAACACGTTGGAAAGATGATAAGAAATATCTATGGTATAACGGTTCTGTAGAGCCTTCTTTTAGAGATATTGACCCTACATTCATACCTCCTGATTCAACTAACATCCGTCTTATAACTCCCCCTAATTACAATGGGTGGAGTGATGATTTTGAAAATTGGGTAGTTTCAAAAAATGATTTAATTGATTCAAAAGAAGTCATCTTAAACCATTTTCAGAACGAAGACTGGTTATCCCTAGATAGGCATATTGAATTTGAGCCTAATAAGAAGTTAGGTGATGGTGACCATTCTGGCTCATATCAACGTGTATGGTATATGATCAACGCATATTTGGTAAAAAATGAAGACTTTGATCTGGTCGTATCAAATATACAGAATAAAAACTTTATGGGTCGATGGATGCCTGAGTCTGTAGAGAGGTATAACGATATATTCAACTTAGAGTATTACTGGTCACCTTTACTTGAAATCTATGATAATGAATATTATGGTAATTCTGGGTGGCAAAACATATATGAACGCCGAGTTGGTTCAGATGAAGATAGTTTAGGTGAAGTTTACGTTTGTTCAGAAAGTCATATTTCAGAAGGGATAAAAAATCGTGATTTAGGCTATAACATCAGTGCACCTGCTAGATTATTATTCGAAACTTTGAGTCTAAAAAATGATAAGTTCTCTGGTTCATGGGTTGATAAGCATGATGAATTAGTGATGTTCGACGCTTCTTTTTATGGTAATGAATCTGGTAACAACCTAATGGTGAAAAAGGACGCATTAGAAGAGCTGCAAAAAAGCACTGGATGTAGAGTGATCTGGACAATACTTTCAGAGAAGATTGCGATGTACGGAGGTACCAAATCAACTGAAAAAAGGTTAAATATTTCGGGTGTATATTACCTAGAGGATGGTGAGTTGGTCGGTGAGGATTTTTTCTTTACAACTTGATTTTTATAAGTTATTTACAATTAATTAAACGTTACTGTAGTTAGTGTGGCTCTCTGACTTGAAATAAAAAAGCTACTTAAATGTAAGTAGCTTTTTTATATGCCTATTTCTAACCTTAAAATAAGTTTATGAAATATGAGTTTATTCATGAAAGAGCTAAAGAGTAACTATTGTCACTAATCAAAAATTAGATGTACATTTTTTCTCACATTTATCCAGATAAGCATCCAAATTCTTACGCCGATATACAATGTGGCCACCAGTTTTACTGTACGTTATTGCATCAGACTTATGACAGCGCATATACTGCAGAGTGTTCACGGATTTGTTTAGATAGGCCGCTGCGTACTCAGGCGAAAATGGAGTGTCAGCAGATGCATTCGCTACAGTTTCTTTCATTAATGTGAGCTCATCATGTGTGTAATCAGCCCATTTCTTTTTCTTAATATACATAGTTAAATCTTCATCTTTGTTAATGTCATTCAACAATACAATGATTAGAATTAAATAAATATAAATAGCAATGAAAAAAAACTACTATAAAGTGTGGATATAAGCAAAAACTCTAATTTTTGCTTATGTTTACTTTTAAACTTACATATCAGTTACAATTTCTAAAAATAAAAAATTGCTACGGGGAGAGTAGATCAGTATGAGTAACTTCAGTAGTTTTAGAGGCTAAGTATTTTGAGACATAACTACGATAAGGAAATAAATTAGCAAAGATATTATCAATCGTAGCGAAATCTCAAATAATTGATCTTTTAAGCTAAATAGCAATTATGAAGAATATGGAGTAGGCTTATCGAGCCACTTTTCCAATGCTTGTTTAATATATTCGCTTGGAAGTCTTTCTTGTTCTAATCTCTTAAAGCCATATATTCCTCGGCGCAATTCTGTAAATAATGTTAACTCGTCATGAGTTAAGTGTGTTGGCTCATGATTTATAGAGTCCGGCTCATCTACCATACGATTGATAAACTGTTTTATCGTTTGGTCGTCCATCATGATAGCGGTCAACTTTGGACAGTATTCTCTGGCGCGGCTTAATATCATTAAACCTTCAGAGTCAATATCGCCCCAGTACGCTACTGTCTTTTTCTGTAACCAGCCAGCATTCATCCAATTAATATTTTTACCACCACCTGCAACTGCAATAGTATTTTCTGTTTCTGAGAGTGCTAAGCAAGATTGCTCATTTTCTACGACTAAAATATGTTTAGCAGGCAGCGCTTGGCTATGTAGAACATGTATCGGTAATCTTAAAATAGGCAAGCCAGATAAAGCATATCTTGTATCAGGGCACAAAGGTCGTACCATTAACCAGCCTTTAGGCTTATCCAAGCATCCGAGCCAATAAGCTAAGCCTTGTTCTTTGATTTGCCCAGGATAAAAAGCTTCCAATAAGGTCTCGATAAGCTTGTGATAGGTTTCTATAAACTTGGTATCAACGTAACATACTGGCAAAGCGCGCAAGTATAGCCCGGCACCCATTCCTTTTTTTAATTGCGGTATAAGCGCGACCAGTAACTTTAGATCATCAGCACTCAAGTTATCAACAACTTCTAACATATCAATGAGAGCAAAAAATAAATTCTCGTGCCAGCTATCTGCAATCTTATTTGTACTGTTAGCAGATGACATTGTCATGCCTTTAGCGATTTCGGTATGAAGGTAGCTTAGTTTTTTTTGCCAGTCTTTAAGCTGCTGGCGTGCCGATGCGCCTAATATTTCAGACAGTGCTTGAATATTAGGAATAGTTAAAGTGATAGGAAGGGTCTGTTCAGAAAAATGTCGAAAGCTATTATGCTGCCATTGCACCATATCAGCGAAAGCAAAATTACGCCACGCTTGCACAAATTCGTGGAAATGCAGTGTATGGTTGAGTAATTCATTACCTGTTTTGGGAGGCTTTAGGCTTATGACAATAGGGAAGGCTCTTTCATTTTTTAAACGGGCTTTAAGGCGTGGTAGATTGTCCCACTCTCGCTTTTTTAGTTGTGTGATGACTGCTGCAGGCATCAAACCCCAATTTGGTGTTTCTGTAGTTATCATCTCTTTAGTCATGAAGCTCAATACCTAATTCTGCAATTTCTTGGTTGTCTTGGGAGAACTGTTCAAGCTTATTCTTTGCCAGGATGTTATCCACTTCTTTCCAAGTAACTTCGCATAATCGGCTTTCATGATGTTCTTGGTTACGCTCAGCAATCAGTAAGCTTCTGGCAGATTCACGTGCCAAATTTAGGTTCTTAAATGGGGTGATTAAGTTGACATGAATGTTTAGCTTTTTGAATACTTTTAGTACGCGGCGACTAACTTGTTCGGCAGTATTTGAAAAAGCTTCGTCCAGAAACACAGTACTATATATTGGCATATCACAGCCATCGGGCGTTAACACATAAGCGAGGCTTGCTGCAACAATCATACCCGCAAAAGATTCTTTTTCGCCGCCCGATTTGCCACTTGATGAGCTGAGCACGTCCAAGACCTCTTGTGTATCGTTATCAATTTCTTCAGCAAAAAATGCCAGCTGATAGCGAGGGTCTAATAAACGTAAACTTTCAAGGGTAGTACTCGAAGTGGAGCTAGTAGCTTTATCCAATATGTCGATGACCTCTTTAAGTAGGTAAAACCTTCTTGTATGGTTATCGTCGTTCACCGCAGAGAGGGCCTGATTGAGTTTTTGGTTAAAGGTTTGTACATGCAAGAAGTTTTCACGTTTTAAACTGAGCTTAAGATGAGAGTCTTGCCTAAACTCAGTTTTCTTTAATACCTCATTGATATGTCCAATACGCCGACGAATATCGTCATGCACCATAGATAAGTGATTACTTAGACGTGCCAGCGATTGAGTGGCATGTTTGTTTAAGCGTTTTTTAAATTCATCCAGTAACTCAGGTAATCCCTCATTGCTTAATTGGTTCAAATGGGCGATATAGTCATCCATACCATTCAGCCCTGTTTCCCATTCAACCGTATAAGCCTGCCATTGTGGTTTTGATTTATAGCTACTCATAATGCCGATAGCTGTATGAGTATATTTGTTGAGCCTACTTTGGTTTTCGTTTATTTTTTCTTCAAGCTGTTTGGTTATTTGCGTTTGATAGCTAGAATTGTCAAGCTCGATATTACCAACCAACGCCTTTAGCTGCTGTTTTACCTGCTCATCTAACTCTACTTCAGCTAATCTCTTAGATCTATCAAGCTCCTTTTGCACAGATGATAACTCTTGCTCTTTTGCACCGTTTTGACGCACCTTCTCTTTTTTATCTTGAGCGACTTTAGATAAAGCTTCTTCAGCATTATCAAAGCGTACTTTAGCTTGTTTTAAATCGCCTTGGGCGTTTTCAATAGCGCTTAGCTCATGTTCCTCATGCTCCAGTCTTTGTTGCCAATACGGTACATTGATTTGTGACCATTCAAATTCCTCTAACTTCTTCCATGAGGATATTTGCTCACTGACACTACGCATGGCTGCGCGTGCATCTTTCCAGTGTTTACTATCTTCTTGCAGCTTTGTTTTGAGCTGCTCTATTTCTACTTGCAGCAATGCGAGCTTGTTTTTGTTGCTAAAGCCCAGTTGCCAATGACGCCTATCATTAATACTCTGCAAGTCTTTTTTATCAAAGCGGCCTTTTTCTTTATGAATTAATCCTTGCCGAGTCATTGAAAAAGCAGTGCGGTCGAGCTGTTCGGTGTTAGCCACACACAGCAAATCATAACGAGATAAAAATGTTTTGAGCCAGTCACGATAAGAGTGAGTACGCCATTTTAGCTTACATAAAAAACCGTCAGCTTTAAATGCAGTATGGCTCTTAGCTTGTTGATTATCCAATACTACTTGTACACGGACATGTAATCCTGTGTGCTGGCTATTAAGCCATTTAGTAACAAGCGAGTAATACTCTTTTGGTACAAGTAATGTGGTTTTTAATCCTCCAAGTGCTCGCTCGATAGCGCCTTGCCAATCTTGTTCATCTTCTTCTATATCGACCAATTCACCGATATACATGAGTGTATTAGGATCAATGCCTAAACTACGGGAAATTGCGTCTTTTAGTTGGTTAAACTTCGGTGGAATATTTGAGTTAGGTTGGCTTTTAAGTGCTTCAATCTCATTTGATAGCTCTCGATGGTGTTCCTCAGTTTCATTTAAAGCAATGGCGCAGTCACCAAATTCACGTTCACGGTCTGCTTCTTGCTCAGCGAGATGCTCTTGAATATTATTGGCTTGAGTAATATTGCTGTGAAAAGTCTGCTCATCTAAAGTGGTTTTAATACTTAGGTTACGGCATAGTATTTGGTAACGAGAGGCGTTCGCATTGGTGCGGTTAAGGGTATCTTTAGTAGCTTGGATGTCTTTTTTTAGGCTATCAATGCGATTGCCGCCGAGGTTCATATATTCATCACGGCAGCGGTTTACTGTTTCAGTAGCATCACGCTCTTGTTGTTCGATTTGCGCAAGATCGCGCTCTAATTGCTCTAGCTGTTGTGACAACTGCTGTTGCTTTTGCTGATATAGTTTGGCGTAGCACTGAGCAAAATAGATCGGCAGCGCTTGTTTTTGCTTAGAAGTGTCATTAATAACTAATTGTGTTTTTACGATATCATCAGCAAGCTTTGGTAAGCGTTCAAGGTGGGTAACTTGCTCTTTGGCATCTTGCAGGCGAGTATGAATGGCAACCAAGTCACCGAATTCTTTCACAATCTCTTTGGCGTCATCACGAACGCCACTTGGCTCAAGTACCAGCGTACGAATCAGCTCAGTTAAGTCATCAATCTTTTTTAGACCCAGCGCTCGCGAGAGAAGGGCCGGCGCGTTTGGGTTGTCCATATAGAGCATGCGTCGGTACAGCTCTTGATAGTCGCCAAAATTATCATCACAGCAAGTTACTTCTGGCTGCATGCTTAACCATTGTTTTAATTTACGGACATTGCCTTGAGCAAACTGATCTAAGACCTCTGACAGTGGCAACTGTTTTTGAGCGACTACATACAGTCTTTTCACATCACTTAACGAGTTACTAGCGACAGTCGTCCAAAATAGTGCCAATAAAGTCATTTTTTGACCATCGTCACTGAGATATTCAGCAGATAGTCCTGTAATAACACCTTTATCGCGCTTACTTTTTACCTTAGTGTTGATACCATCGTGCGCTGAGCCAAAACTGCCACGCATGTAGCTGATTAGTGAGCGGTCACTTTTGTCATTTTGTGCTGCTGCGACATTAAAAGTCGCTCTACCAGCAGGCATGAGCAGTGCCATTAATCCATCAATTAAGGTGGACTTTCCTGAGCCATTATCTCCTGTGATGAGGGTTCCTTCCACGTCGATATTTGCCGTATGTAACCCATGGAATGACCCCCAATTAAATACAGACAGTTTGGCTAAGCGTATTTGGCTAAGTGGCGTGATGTTCAGAGTCGCGTCATTTGATGATTGTTGCATTATATTCATCCTCATTCGCCAAATAAATCGGACTGATTATCTATAGATTGATTATTGGAAGTTTTTTCGGGTTTTACTTTGTTTGTAGATTGATTGTTTAAGGAGTCATCTTGAGAATATTTTTTATCTTCGAAATCGTCATTTTCAAAAGTAGGTGACTCTAATTCTGTATTTGTTGTACCTTGTGCCAAGCGCAGATATTCACCCAGCATACTCTCTAAAAAATCAGCACTGACCACATAACGAATCAAAGGCGTTATCTCGTAACGATCATCATTGCCGCGAATGCTACTTAATAAATGGCGACGGCTAAGCTCTTTGAGTCGCGCGCTCAATTTTTTAAGATCTCGGCTGGTATGATCAGTTAATGGTAAAAAAGGGATGAGTAGCGATGACAGGCGTTCAATGTCGATGATGATTTTTTGTTCACCACTGGTTTCGCGCTCTTGATAATATTTTCGCAACATTAACAATATCAAGGTGTCATATAAGCTCAGTGTGCGTTTGCTAATCAGCGAGTGAGTGTGCTCATCATCATTACTATCTATAAGCTCATCTGCTAACAGGTCTTTAGGGTTGCTTGTACTTGCTGAATCAAAGCTATCTTGGCTGTTGCCTGCAGTCTCACTATCAGAACGAGCAATAAAAGCAATACCTTGTCGCTCATCTAAAACTAAGGTTAAGTAGACCTCAGACAAATGGCGCTGAATCATCGACTGATATCGGCATAATGAATGATATAAATTAGGTTTTTGCGCATGAAAAATAACCCCATGGCGCATGATATGTACTAAGACGCGACTGGCATCGCCAGGCATAGGGTCTAGCATAGTATTTTTAATCGCAGACTCATCGTTAACACTTTCGCTATCAGGACTAATAGTTTCGTTCTCATTGGTTGATGTAGATGCCTTATCGTGATTACTACTAACGGCAGTGTCACTGTTGGTACCAATTACCATGTCAAAAAAATGATTGGATACACTCATTCTAATCCTCTATATTCAGTCCGTTGTCATTAGTCTTTTATAATTAGTCTTATTAGAAGGTATGGTTACAGCGATAAGTCTTCAATATTTTCAGGGAATAAAGAAGGCGTTAGTAGCATTGTTGGTATGCTGGCACGTAACATATTGCCTTGATGGTCATTGATGATAACTTCCTCCACTGATGCAAGCTCAGTAGCTTTTACAGCACGGGCAATACGAATGTAAGCAACTAATTCTTCAAGCCCTTCACTAATGGGTAGTTGATGAATAAGCTGAGAAATGGTTTGTGGACTGTTTTGCATGAGCATAGACTTTACTTTTATGGCCACTTCTTGCACTTTAACTGAGTTTAGACTCGCAAGCATCTTGACGCTTGGCTCACGGCTATTAATATGAGGTGTTGTGAGGCCCATTTGTAGCTGCTCATCGGGTTGTTTTAGTCTGATTGAGTCTGGAGATGACAACTCAATCTTACCCACAGACAATGACAATGAGGTGTTTGATTTTAAGTTGCACTCTTCATTACGTAAGATTACCGCCAACTGCTCAAGCTTGTTGATGAGTTTGCCTACGGTACGGTTTTCGCTCATTGCGCCACTTTCAATATAGGCTCTTAATTCTTGTTCGGTACGTCTGCGAATGCGAAGTACTCTTTCGCTCTCACGGCTCAGTTCTGCTATCAAATCTGCTAAAAACTGACGTTGATGTAAGCTTAAATGCTTTGCTGCTGGTGTTTGTAAGACATACTGCAATTGCTCACGAAACTCTGTGACACGGTTATAATCACATAATAGTTGAAAAAAACCTTCAAAAGCACTGCCAGCTTCGGTCTCTGATAACACATTTTCTTGTTTCATAACTTCATTTAGCAGATTGCCTCTTGAAGTAGCGTCGTCGATCATCTGTATGCGAACGTCTTTATCAAGTTTACGTATTTGTTCTTCTAATAGCCTAAAATCACCGGTGAGTTGTGACGCAAGCTGGTATATTTCACGGATATATTCACGCTGTTCATTGTCGCTCAACGTATGTACCACACCTGCCTGCAAATCGTCTATTTGACGCTGAATGGCTGCTTTTTTTTCTTCAAGTAACTTAACTCGGCTATCAGTATCTTCATTGGTAACGACCACAAAATCTCGAACAGCTTCTTGTACGATACGCAAGTGTGAGGCACTGACACCAATACTACGTTCTTCTAGCCCATGACAAAAGCGTATCACCATTTCTGTTGCATCAGTTTTGGTCAATAGATCATCAAGTTCACGAAGCCAGCCCTGAGCTATCCATTGATTAAGGTAAGTAGTAGCGTTGGTTTGGGTTTCCCAAATACCAAGATTACGACTGTGTTCAATTTGCGCCTCTAATAGTAATTTAGCTCGGTTATAGGGCACTTCGCTACGTTCACTGAATAGATCAGAGATAAACGCCATTATGTGCGGTGCATTGTCTGCTCGCATCAATCGCCATCCTGCATGCTCTTGATATAAGCGCCGATACTTAGCAGATAGACCTTGAAAACTCACAATAGACTCCTTATCGGATAGAGGAAATTAACCCCAAATTTATTTAATATGGCAAATATGCTTGTCAGTCTATTTTTATTATTATCAAACCCCGATTTTCACAAAGCCACCTGACAAATATTATGATTAGCAAGTTGTAGTGCTAGCTTTATATAAACAGGCTTAGATGAATTATCACCATAGTATTTTCATATTGTGGTTGATAATCAGTATTTCTATAAATACTATTTATAGACCCGTAATATTATAGGTAATCACATCTGATAACTTTTAAACATATGGATATAAGTTAATGCTGCAAGCGCCCATCACTTCATAACCACCTTGCCAGCCGCACCATCCATGCGATAGTTTTTAATGTCCCCGGCGATAACTAAGTTAATGGCTTTTTCAATCTCATCAAGGGGAACATTGAACCACTCTGTCGCCTTGTAAAGATTATTATCTGCTGCTTTTGAAGATACTTTGACTCTTTGATCATAGAAGAAGGCATGCAAGACCCTTTCCACACTACGAGCATTGGCATCATAGACTTGCCATTCAGCTATGATATCTACGGGCTGTTGCAAGAAAGCGGTATCCCTAATCGAGTGTTTAGTACGCGCTTCTCCTGTAAGGGTTGAGAAGCCAATTTTGTGCAGATGTTTATAGTGCGCTAAATCACTTGGGGTCTCAGCCAGCTTAGCAACATAAATGACACCGGTAAGTTGTCGCTCGTCCCCAAAGTTTTTGGCGAGCTCATCGTCCATCCAGTCAGGATCAGTGATTAATAACTGGTAGCTGTTTTCGTATTTATATTGAGCAGTAGCCAATGAATGTGTGAGCATATTGGACTCTGTACCATTAGAGAATATTAAGCGTAATCTCTCTTGGCTACGGGTATTCTTTCTGGCCTCTGCTTTATAAATATTAGCCACATAGCAAAGCATGCCGTTTAAAACAAATACGCTGCCAATATTGATATCTTTCACTGATGAAAAGTTAGTTTTAGTAAAAGCACCCGTTTGAATGGCTTTAGATATGCGCTCAAAGGTTGCTTCAAATTTATAAAAGTCCTTACATTCAAACCGACTGGCTATATCTTCGTCATTATATTGATCGTAGCTGGCACGTGTATTGCTCTGATGGTCATTGACTAAGATTTCAGAGTGAATATTGTCAAAAAGTCCTAGGTCATCACTGTTGAAAATATCATCTAGACTATTAATAACAGGAAGCTCGCTAATAGCCTCAACTACCGGCTCAGCTTTTTCAGTGCCAGCGCTATTTGTCTTTTCAGACTCATTATTCTTATGACTTATACTTTTGTCTGAGAGTGTCGGTTTGTCGTCAGATAGGGTAGCGGCCGTACTTTGAGCAGTTAATAAACCATGTCTATCTAAAGCTAGCAGTTCTTGCGAGTCTGCGTGGTTGGTTTGTATAGTCGCTAACAGGCGAGCTTGTATCTTTTCATTAATATCGTTGGCACTGCTACTGGGACGGCGTCCATGCTTATCAATAAAATTGTTTATGTCGTTAAACTGCTGCGCTAAAACACTATTAGTATCTGTGCTTTTGGTAGTAGGCTTAACATCATCAAGTAGGCCAGTACTGTCATTGATAAAAATATCGTCTAGCGTTTTGTACTCACGACTTTGATAGATCTCATCGAGTTTAATCATGACTATTGGCTTCTCGTTTTGCTTTTTGGTTTCTGACATAAGTGATAACCTCAGCCATACGTCGCTCGATAGCGTCCTCTGAGTTTTTACTAGGTTGACGATTTCTATTTTTCATAAATGCAACGATCTTTGGCCACATCAGAACCGCTTCTTCCTCAGTAACAGTAGAACGGCTGGCATGCACAACGTCATTAATGGTTTGCAAGACTTCTTTGTCCACTGTCCTAGAGAGAACTTCATACGCATCATGAAAGGGGTTGACGGAGCGCACAAGATCGATAGAAAGGTTGTTCACGTTGACAAATTTACTACCAACCTTCACAAAGCCGTTGCTAGGGTTCGAGTCATTACTGCTGCTTGATTTGGTGTTAGGGTTGTAAATTTTTGCGTCAGCTGGCAGGTGGCGCTCTTTAATAATGTCACTTTCATTGAGCTGACCTTTCCGTTCAGCGTTTAGAGTGGCGATATCGACATATTCAGTGCCTTGCTTAATAAAAAAACGCTCATTTTCGATGACCGCATCCTCAGGAATATCCTTACCTTCAACCACGCCACCTTGGCGGTTAATAGCCATATACTGCATGACACCTTCTTGTACTTGCCGTACCTCATTGGTTTCCAGCGCTGGGTATTTACTACGAATAATACTAGGGATGACGGAATCTGATACGGCTTCTGTTTCTACGTTATTGGTCTCAGCAGCGATATACTTTTTTATGTTCTCTGTATTTTGGGCTAACTGCGCCAATATCTCATCACGGTCTTGGTTGAGTATCTTCATGACTCGATCGGAGGGCGGGTTTACTGTATCGTCAATGATAATGGTACCTGCCGGCAAGTCGACCTTGCCTAATATATCCAGCTCACTACGACGTTTAAAGTTGATGTTAGGTTTGAGCACTTGCTCCATCAGTAGCGATAAAGTAATGGCTTTTAATAAGTCATTAACAGAGCTTGTCACCTCAGACTTATCTGCTTCTGGTTCAGCGATTAGGTTAGTAAATTGAGCATGGTGTTTGCCCTTGCTATCGCGTGTTGAGCGGCCAATAATCTGCACCACTTCAGTCAGCGAGCCTCGATAGCCAATGGTCAATACATGTTCGCAATACTCCCAGTCAAAGCCTTCTTTTGCCATGCCAAGAGCAATAATGATATCCATCTGATCGCGAGAGGTAATATCAGCTAAATAAGCCTGAGTGTTCGCCCGCATAGCGTCATCAGTCACTAGGTCTGCGAGTAGCAATTGCTTACCGTCATGTGCGCGTACGGTGATGACCCCAGTCTCTTCATCGCGAGACTCAACTTCACCAATGACATCTATGATACGGCCAACGGTCTCATACTTGTCTGTCTCAGCAGTGAGACTGTTGACGTTAGGAATGTGAATGATGGTCTTCTTACTGGTGTCCAAGCATTCATCTAAGGCATCAAAAAATGATTTTTTATAAAAGTGATAGCCGAGCCCTAATGATTTTAAGTATTCATAACCATTCAGCTGTTCGTAGTAGGTGTAAGTTACCTTATCGAACTTCTCTTCGTCGCTATCTGACAAGATGGGCACTGAGTCACCACGGAAATATGAACCCGTCATTGCCACAATATGCGCGCTAGTCTGTGTCATAATGCCATCTAGTATGGCACCCAAGCGATTAGAGTCATCCGCTGACACGTGATGGAACTCATCAATACCGATCAGCACATCGTTAAATAGCTCAATACTGCCGCCATCTTCAATCACTTTGTCAAAACCATATCGAAAGCTATGATGGGTGCAGACTAATACTTGGGGTAGGGCGCTGTCATCTACATCTTGGCTAATAAACTCTGAGAATATCGCAGTCTTACGTGTATCACTTTGAGCGAGACTTAAGCATAAGTTATAGCGGTCTGCCACCTCCCAATCGGCAAAGAATCCAAAGTCGCTCAGCGGCGTTGATTTAAAGGATTTACCGATACTCATCTCTGGGACGGCAATAATGACCTTTTTGATACCTTGGTTGATAAGTTTATCCAATGCCAAAAACATCATGGCACGTGACTTACCAGAGGCCGGCGGCGACTTAATCAGCAAATACTGGCTATTACGCTTCTCGAATGCACGCGCCTGCATTTCGCGCATGCCAAGCTCGTTGTTCTGTTTACTTTGACCCGTGCGGGCGTAATTTTGATTTAGGATATTAACAGTGGCAGTCATAGTCGATTCATTATAGGTAGAGATGCTTGTAAGGCTGTAGCGTCGTAACAATAAAGCTCATTTGTCATAGCAATAGTGTGAAGTTAATAGACACAAGTTATCGTATTATCATTACGATCAAACTCAGCCTTTTGATCAAAGACACCGTCCATCCAGTGTGATGTCTGACGTGTTTTGAAATGCTTCCACACGCTTTGCATGTCTGCATTCTTGGCAAACTTCAGGACATGTGCACCACCTTCTGACTCAGGTCTAAACTTATATTGATACTCTGTTATAGGTTGTTCGCGGTATTTGACACCATCTGCAAATTTAATATGGTATTCGGTATATTCATAATTAGTATGAATGCTAATATCCTTCATCAGCGGGCTATAACCAGGGGCCCATTGAGAGCGCGGAGCTATAGAAAATTCATAAATATCACCATTTGCATTCGGTTCTGCAAGCGTCTTCATTTTCATCGATCTATCAATGAATTTATTATGATGTTCATTGATAGAGCTATAAATGGGCCCATCACCGATACAGCCATCCTCCATCCATGCAAACAATATAAACATATCGCCTTCAGGAAGATCTTGACCATTTTTGCCTTTTAGCGATATGAGATCACTTTGCGATGCAGCTGATGCTTGACCTGCAGAAAACATGAGTAGGGCAGCAATTGCTGCGCTTGATAAGATTTTGGATACCATAATGAAACGCTCTTTATAAAGGGTTTAAAGTTGTTTTGCATAAATACTAAAGGACGCTACTTACCTGTCTTTTGGGCTTTCTTTTTAGCTTTGCTCTGTTTTTCCGCTTCGATAAGCTGCTCATAACGAGCCAGCAAATGCGCCAAGCGCTCTTCGGTATTGGCAAACCCTTGTGGGCGATACAGCTTGTCCACCGCATCGTCGAGCGTGCTATGCGCCTGCTTTAAATCATCAGGCATCTTATCGGGATCGTATAGCTCTGCTAGAGTCATGCCAGCATTGCTGGCGCGGGCAAGTAGGATTTCTTCCGCGAGATTTTTAATGTGCTGTTTCTGCTCATCAGTTACATCAGGAAATGGGAAGGTGTTGTAGACGATGGTACCTGAGTATCTATAGTCGCTTTTTAGGCGGCCAGCAACTAGGCGCATCCAGTCGTTATGAATAATCGAAGTTAATATCCCAAAATCATATAAAGAGCTATTAGTTATAATCTGAACTAAATTTGTAGCTATTGTTTGCTCATCTATAAAGCCTATAGGTACGTATCTTCTACGCTCTGAACTTACACTAGGTATTAGAATAGCTTGATTTGGATTTTTTGTTTCTCTAAACAGGTGAGGCTTTTCTGCTAGTTTATTCGCGCTTTCATCATCACAATCTAAACGGTATTCCCGTACTTTTTCTACTCTTTCTTTTATCAAAGAAATAGAGTTTATTTCATTTTGATCTATATCCTTTAACCATAAACACCATCTATCTTTACCATTTAGATACTCATCAGAACCAACGACTTTTCTTAACCATTGACTTGCTTCAGGACTTTTGAGAATCAACTCATTTTTTTCTTCACTATTTAATAATAAATTTCCATCGTCATAAGGCATATTGCCTTTAGAAATTGGAGGAACAGAGCATAGTGGCTTACTACGTCTAGAAATCGCTATATTGCCTCCCTCAAACAAATAAGGAGTGATGTTTTTAACTGTTTTTCTACTAGTATTACCCTTAATATTTATGTAAATATCTTTACTTTCATTATTGTTTGTTGAGAGTCCTATGATAACTACATGAACATTTGCATTATCTTTCGCATTATTTTTCCAAATGAATGTTTGGTAAGCAAACTTAATTGTAATACCTAGGTCGAATATATATGGAAAGAGCATTGCTACCTGTTCACCTTGCACTACTGAATTTGTAGCAACGAATGCAAGTTTAGCAGAACTATTTTTAATATAGTCAGCACCACGCCAAAACCAAGAGGTGACATAATCTAAGGTTTTATACTTCTTAAAACCTTTGAAGACAATAGCCATATCTTGATTCATACTTTCAGGTCTTTTTACATTCCCTTTAAATGGTGGGTTGCCAATAATATAAATCTCATCACTGCCGTTATTTGGACAGACCTCATTCCAGTCCAACCGTAAGCTATTGCCATACACAATATGCCCACTGTCTTTCAGCGGCAGCATTGGCTGGGATACACCGAACTCCTGCTTGCACAGCACATTCATTTGATGCTCAGCAAGCCAGAGTGACAAACGCGCAATTTGACTGGCAAAGTCGTCATACTCGATACCGTATAAATTATCCAAGCTCACCACACTATCAAAGCCTAGACCTAATAGATTGTCATTAGAGCCTAGTAAATCGCGTTGTGCCTTTAATATATCGATTTCTAGTTTACGCAGTTCCTTATAAGCAATGATCAAAAAGTTGCCTGACCCGCACGCTGGGTCAAATATTTTGATTTGGCTGATACGCTTAAGTAGGGCATCTAAACGTTCGGCTTTATTATTCTTATGGCGATTGTCATGACTCAATGCTATGACTGTATCTAGCTCTTCATGTAGCTCATCTAAGAATAATGGCTGTATGACCTTCATGATATTGCTGACGCTGGTGTAATGCTGTCCTAAGCTGCCACGCTGCTCAGGGTCAATCACCGCTTGAAACATGGAGCCAAAAATATCGGGGTTAATCTCGGCCCAGCTCAAACGTGCGCACTCTAACAAGATACGGCGGGTGCGTGCATCAAACTCCGGGATGGCAAAGGGATATTCAAATAAGCTACCGTTCACATAGGGGAATGCACTTAGGTGAGTGGGCTTGGCATCGCGCTCGGTGCTAGACTCAGGTAAGTTGAGAATGTCAAACAGCTCATATAAGACGCTATCGACATCGCTACCGTCTATATTGGTAGTGCCATCGATCACATCATGGAACTGATCTGGCTTAAAGATACCCGTATCTTCGGCATAAAAGCAGAACAGTAGTCTCGTCAAAAATATATTAAGCGCATGTAAGTCATCAGCAGTATTAAACTCGTTGAGCTTACGAATATGATCAAACAAACGCCCCATTTTCTCTGACGCCTGCACATCGGCTGGGTGCTCTGAGTACTCACGCGCACGCTCTAGGCCGGCAAGTGGCAATAAAAAGTGGTAGTTCTTATAAAGATCAGCAAAATCGCAGTCAAGCGTCTCATCATACTTAGTGTCGTTAATCAGTACTGTATTGAAGTCTGTCACCATTACCATACGGATTTTGTGCTGATTAATGATTGGACTGCTTATCACCTCACTTAGGGTTTTAGCAAGGTCTTGGCCTTCAGCGACAGGCTTGAAGTAGATGCGATGCTTATTAGCAACCTCACCAGCTTCAGGGTTGGCGGCAACGTTAAAACGGCTATCGTTCTTTTTAAGTGCCGTTATCGTGGTTTTCGAGACATCGAGTAGCTTTAGAAAATCAAAGATAAAGTCGTCTTTTTTATTCTTATCAATGACTTTGGTGGTTAATTTGTCTAAATCTTCAAAAAACTGGGTTTGGTTAAATGCCATGGAGGTCTCTTTCGATGAATTACGGGTATAAATTAGCAGGCTAATGTGCAATTATAGCGCTATCTTATCGTATTTGAAGGCTTAAGTGTTCTGAAAAATAGGGTGGATATAGTGTTTTATTGCTTATTAATTTAATACGCTACAAGTTTATCAACAGGGATTAACGATGATAGTGGGTACTGAGTTTCAAGGAGATTCTATTCGTATAGGAATGATCCAGCATGACAGCTACGGAGAAGCATTACGAATCATCATTGACTTTGCTATCGATAAGCATCGCCATGCCGAAAGGGTGGTTGATGTCCGTACAGAACTTAGTGACTTGCGAGATGAGCTGAATAGTTTTGATCATAGAACTTTGCAGTGGTTGCATGATCGTATGGCGGTTGCTTTTCGCATGGACTACTGTCTTAACGCAGATTTATTTACTTATAGTACGCCAGATCCACACACGCCTGCACAGACGGTGTCGTTTTGGCTTGATTTTTTAAGAAAAGAGCTTGCAAGGATGTTTTCTCATCACTTAGAGCTACCCCGATTGATACTTACTGCTGCGGCTTATCCAAACCCTGATAAGCGAGGGATGAAGGCAGAGGATGAGATTTATGAGCTGACTAGACGACTATATCCTGAAATGGAAATGAATCATTCTGAGGGTGAGAAAGGTACAGTCGATCTGTATCAAAGCAAACCCCAATATTAACAACATCACCTGAGAAAAGTGGATTTCATACCTCAGCCTTCTATGCTATACAAGTAATAGTATGTAGGGGTTTTTAGACTTATCAGAGTAAATAAATTAATGGTATATGGAGATGTTATTAATATTTTGAACACCATGGTTTTGGGGTACGTGCCATCTGCTAAGGTATAGTTTAAATTAATATTTGATCTATAGTTAGCTGAATGTAAAACTGTTATGGATTTAAACGCGCTACTGGTATAAATTTTACTTGCGTGCTGCGTTCCTAGAGGCTGCGCAAAATTCATCCCAGTAGCGCTATGACATTTTTAGAGTGTATCGACTACACTCTAGCATTGAACCATTCTTCGCTATCGATGTTAGTTTTAAAACTATACTTTAATAAAAATAAACATCAGATCAAAATTTTTTAAAATTATAATCTCTCAAGCTAATGTCTACGGATTTGACAGCAGAAGTCACTACTCAAAAAATCTATTTACCAAAACTCACAGGTGACGGTTTTATTTTTAGGGTTGTAAGTAGCCCCTCTTTTTTCCATCTCACCCCAGTATTCCATGGTTCGAGTTTGAAAGTTCGGCATAATGGTAGGTATAGTCGCAGTCGGTGCAAACTTTAAAACATTTTCACCACCTGATGACTCAGGTATAAAACTGAATTTATACTCCTCTAGAGGCTGACCGCGATAGGTAACGCCTTTGTTAAAAATAACCCGATATTCAGTGTATGGTTCACCTTTCTTCATTTTTACATCTTTTATCATATTTCGATATTCTGATAACCATTTCGCCTTCGGCTTTACAAAGTCTCCAGAGGCCTTTTGACCTCTAATACTCTCTATAAATGCTGTGTCTTTAGCAGCAATCTTTTTATAAGGCGGTTTTTCACCAGAACAAGCATCTTCCATCCAACCAAATACATGGACCATATCATTACTTTTATAGCTGCTGACACTTTTAGAAGAGTTAGGAGCAGCTAGAGTAATAGTAGATAGTAAAGATGCAGTCGTTAATAAGGCCAAAGAAGTTATAGATACGGATTTCATAAGTGCTCCAGTAGATAAATATAGGTAGTTAAAGTAGAGAGTAAAGAACGCATTATAGCCGAATAATTATTAGGAGATGCTGCTAATAAATTCATAAGGTACGCAGAAAGCAGTGTCTTTTTTGATGTACTTGAAACATTGTAAAACATCAGAAAAATTAGGACTTTTCTTTTCATAGCGACTTTCTATTTCTTTATCAGAAATTTTTTTAAATGTCTTATGATGTAAATTTATTATTTCAGCTGCTTTACCATTGACTGAGATACTTTTTTTTAAATTTTGGACGTTTCCATTTTTATCAAAATCAAACGTAGCATTATTGACGGTACGATAAGTACTACCATTAGGCAGTTTAAAATTTAGTTGGCTAATGGCATAACTCATGCTCCCTCCTACTGCACCATCGTAAGTACAAGACTTTGCAATAACCTTCTTCTTACTAATAGAGTCAACGATGGTGCATTTGGTGTTACCATTAATATCACCCATGCCGGCAATAGCATTAATAGAAAGTAATAACAATGGAGTAACCATCAGTGTTTTTTTGAGCTTCATGACTATATCCTTTTATGGTTTTTAATTTCAGACAAAGTAAATGATAGCCTTGCTGATGAGTTGATTATAGCGTCTGAAATACTGATTATTTTTCTAACCGATGAACGGTTGCCAATCGAATTTGAATTCCTAATGCATATCCCCGTTTTTAGTAGTTAAGGCTATTAGTCGGTTTCAGAGCTTAAGAGGTTAAGAACAAAAATAATAAAGTAAAAACCCAAACCCCAAGACCCCATCTTTGAGCTCATCATCTAGTAAAATTCTAAAAAATAATGACCTCTTAAAGCCATATCAATTGTGGCTTTAAGAAGTTTTTTTGTGTTTAAAATAATCTGAAATATCTAAAACTAGTAGCTATTCTCCAATTTTAAGCACCACAACGCTAAAGCGTTTAACACCTACGTTATTACTGGATAACATAAATTATATTCACTATTTTTATAAAAATGACGAAAAATAATAAAATTAAGGTTAGGCAAAAACTTGTCAATCCTATTAAGGATGATTTGTATGTACATTCGTATGCTAGAGTCTCTTTATGTGTTTGGCAGGGATTGAGACCTAAAACGTCTTATATCAAAATTCGACATTAATAGCGTCACATAAGAAAATTAAGTTTCATAGTCCAGCCCTATGCACTATATAAATAATAGAAGCTAGAAATAGAGATTAACTGCTAAGCTAGCAGTATGATTCACCTATGAAAAAGACATGTTTTAGCGAAAACCAAATCGCTAATGTATTAAAACAGGCATAACTCTAGTGGTCAACTAAGTTAGGAGCGCATATGGGTAGTTAAACCATAATTAACTATGTTACTAATACCTTGGAGCTGTCCTTCCATTCTGTTGGCGTAATACCAAACCAGCTTTTGAATTGTCGGCTAAAAACAGACAGCTCAGCATAACCCAGCTGAAAAGCCACGTCCGTTAGGCTGACGTCGCCAGTATTAATAATTCGCACTGCTTCCTTTTTTCGCACTTCCTCTAATAAGTCTCTGTAAGTAGTCCCTTCGTTTTTCAGTTGACGTTGGACTTTTTTGGGATGCTGTCCTACGCATAACGCAACATTTGCCATACTACAATCAGCAGTAGCTAGTAGCATCTTCATAGAGCTTTCTATCAAAAATATATCATCATGAGTACAGGTACTGTTTTCATTTTCTAGCTGTTGCACAATCAGTTGATTCACCAAATTATCTTCAAAGTAGTGCGGTTTGTAGCTTAAATAAACAGTAGAAAAATATATCGCATTCTTTTTGGTATTGAACTCGACCGGGCATCCTAATACTTGGGTTAATAACTTTTTTGATTGAGGTGATGGATTTTGTTTTAATCTTACTTTTTCTGGACGCCATTTTGGACCAATTAAATCTTTTAAAATATTATAAATTAAGCATATAGATAGCTGTGATTTCTGTGCTCTATCTATGTTCTGTGTATTTTGACGCACTACATCAAGCTCGCATAATTTATCAGAGACCTCATTGATCTGGAAAACAAAACTTTCAGCATGACTATAAATATATTTTTGTGCCACAAGTAATGCTTTGGCTATGTCAGTTTGTTTAGACATGTAGACGCCAATCAACCCTATCGTCTGGATACTCTGCTTGGCGCCAAGCTTTAAACCAAAACATTCCTCGTTACAGACAATCGCTGCCAGCTCTAATAAATTAATATATTTATCATGATCAATCAGAGAATTTGGTTCGCGTATCACAGAAGGTATTAAGCCTATCCTATCAAAGATATTTGTAGGGTCTTTTCCATAGCTGCGAACCAATTCTTCAAAACCGTTTAGACCTGCCGCTCTGATGTAGCTACCCATATCACCCTCTATTTTGTCTCAAGTAGTTAATTTAATGTCCTATATAATCAATTTTTTGTCCTAAAATGTCAAGAAGTGATAAGTAGGTTTTGCTACAGTAAATGAATAAAGATTCAACTTATCCATTAAAACCTCATTGAATCAACCTCATACCGGCTGTAAAAGGAAGTTTTTATGAAAGCCAACTTCGATTCTATTGACCTAGAAAGTCAATTACACGATTGCCTACAACAGCAAAAGAACTGTGCAACTATAGAAGGTATCGAAAGCATTGCAGTCAGAAAAGCGCATTTATTAAGTTTAAAGGCAATTATTAATGATCACCGTGAAGCATTAATTGAAGCCGTCAATCAGGACTATGGTAATCGTTCAAGACATGAGACTTTGCTAGCTGAAATTATTACGGCAACAGATGACATTAATAGCAGTATTAAACATTTAAAAAAATGGACCAAGGTACAAAAGCGCAAAGTGGACTTGAGCATGTACTTTGGTGCAAAAAATCGCCTGATCCCGCAACCTTTAGGCGTTGTTGGCTTAATAGTGCCATGGAATTTTCCTATTAATTTACTATTTTCTCAGCTTTCAGCCGTTTTTGCTGCTGGCAATAAAGCAATGGTCAAACTATCGGAGAACTCGCGTCACTTAGCTGCTTTATTGATTCAACTGATTCCGCAGTATTTCGAACCTGAAAAACTACAGATTTTTGACGAAACGGGCGGGGTAGGTGTTGCTTTCTCTAAGCTACCTTTTGATCATCTTATATTTACCGGTTCTGGCGCTACAGGCAAAAAGGTTATGGCAGCGGCGGCAGAGAATTTAACAGCAGTCACTTTAGAGCTAGGCGGTAAATCACCTGCGGTCATTGATCCCAATTATCCTTTGACAAAAGCAGTTGAGCGCCTCATGTTCGTCAAACAATTCAATGCTGGGCAAATCTGTACCACTATCGATTATTTATTTGTACATAAGTCACAAAAAGATCACTTTATCCAAGCGGCTAGTGAGTGGGTAGGAAAGCATGTCCCTGATATTCATCATAAAGACTATACCTCAATTATTGATGATCGCGCCTTTCAGCGTTTGTGCCACTGTGTGGAGGAAGCAGAAAATAAGGGCGCTACAGTCATCAACTTAAATAATCAACAAGCAGATAGCTCAGCGCGTAAATTTCCACTGACTTTGATTTTTGATAGTACTGATGAGATGGAAATTGATACTAGAGAGACCTTTGGTCCGATTCTGATGGTTAAGACTTATCTTCAGCCTGAAGAGGTCGTCACTTACATCGCTCAGCGCGATCGTCCGTTAGCCTTTTATCCGTTTAGCCAAGATAAAGCTCTAGTTAACTTTTATATCAATAACGTGATGTCTGGCGGCGTATCGGTAAATGATGCTTTATTTCATGTCGGTCAACATGACTTGCCGTTTGGCGGAGTTGGCGCTAGCGGTATGGGCCATTATCACGGTTACGAAGGATTTTTAAACTTCTCAAAGATGCGACCTGTATTTTATCAAGCTAGCTTTTCAAGCTTAAAGTTTTTGGCACCGCCCTACGGTAACCTTGCCGATCGAGTTCTGAAGTTTTTGACCCATGCCAAATCTTAGTGTAGAGAGCCATACTCAAATACAATCCTACACTTCAATCTTTAAATTATCGAAAAACTATCTGTATCAACTAAGTGACAAAACGCAAACTATTAAAGGAGTTAATAGCATGTTAAATAAGGATGTTAAACCACAGTCAGAGCCACATTTTGATTTTGATCAAATCATTATTGGTTCAGGGTTCGGCGGTTCTGTCAGTGCATTACGCCTAAGTGAAAAAGGTAATAGCGTGTTAGTCCTTGAAAAAGGATTGCGCCGAGAAGATCAGGATTTTCCCAAAACCAACTTAGATACCAAAAACTACCTATGGGTACCTGAATTAGGTATGCAAGGTACCTTGCAGATGAGTTTTACCAACAAAGTCACTGTCGTGCATGGTGTAGGCGTTGGCGGTGGATCGCAGATATATGCCAATGTACATCTTATCCCTGATGATGAAGTCTTTAAGTCTAAGGCTTGGACGCGGCTGCGTAGCGATTGGAAAGAGACGCTGTTACCATATTATGGCTTAGCACAGCGGATGCTTGGCACTGCCAAAAATACCTATACCAACATCGCTGATGATACCTTACAACAAGTCGGCCAAGAGATGGGGTACGGTGACAGCTACAAAACGGTCAACACTGGAGTATTCTTCCCGCTACCAGACGGTGAGAGAGGCAAGATTGTAAAAGACCCTTATTTCAATGGCGACGGTCCAGATCGTCGAACCTGTCAGTATTGTGGCAACTGCATTATTGGCTGTCGATATAACTCTAAAAATACCTTAATGAAGAATTATTTGTATTTTGCCGAGCGTAATGGCGTTGAGATACGCCCTAGTTCTGAAGTCGTCAAAATCATTCCGTTAAATTACGATGGTAGTGATGGCTATGAGCTTATTGTGAAAGAAACGCTTGGTAAAAAAGTGCGCCAGTATAAATTACGTAGCCGAGGGGTTGTGGTATCTGGCGGCGTCATGGGCACAGTGCCGTTGTTACTCAAAATGCGGGATAAATATAAAACGCTGCCAAACATCTCATCCGAATTAGGACAGGAGATTCGCACTAACTCTGAAACCTTAACCACTGCCAATGACACCCGTGAAAAAGTGGACGATGGAGTCGCTATTAGCTCATTTATATCTGTCGATGAAAATACCAATATGGAAGTCAATCGATTCCGAGAAGGCTCAGATGGTACTTGGCTATATGTGCCTTACGTGCCGATGGTCACAGGACCTAGGTTTATAAGGATTGTGAAGTTCTTGATTAATAGTTTAATTCATCCGTTAAAGACTGGCAGAATGCTGCGTCCAAAAGGCAAAGCTCGTAGTTCTATTTTGTTTTTGGTGATGCAAAAATCTGAGGCTTTTATTCATTTAGAGTGGCGACGCAAATGGTATCGCTTTTTTAAAAATGGCATTACTGCTGTACAAAAAGCCAATGACACCCCGTTGACAGTCTCTTTTCCATCAGCTGAAAAAGCAACTCGATTATATGCTGAAAAACTAGGCGGGGAACCAGGATCGTCATTGAGTGAAGTCCTACTAGGAACACCAACGACAGCGCACATCATGAGTGGGGTTTCAATGGGAACCGACGCTTCCAATGGTGTCGTAGATTTTTCAGGGGAGGTTTTCGGTTATAAAAATTTGCGAGTGCTCGATGGATCGATCATTCCAGGAAACCTAGGAGTTAACCCATCTTTGACCATTACCGCCCTCTCAGAGTTTGCCATGAGTCAGATTCCTGTGTTTTCGGAAGAAAAAGCTTCTAAGGTTAAACGTATTCAATTCAGTGAACCGCTTGTAGGACAAACCTCTCATATCAAAGGGATAGGAGATTTAGCAAGTGACTTAAACCGAGTAAAAGAAAAGGAGTTCGTATAATGATTAAGAAAATTTTAGTAGCCGCAATTTCGGGCACATTAATAATAGGGGCTGCACAAGCAGACGATAGTTTGAGTAGTAAACCTGCAAGTAAATTTACTATGCAGCAAAACTATGCCGTATTATCACAATTGCCATTTAATGACAAACAGGATTTTGAATTTGCTGCTAAAGGACTAATTGCAAAGCCTGAGTCGAAGCAAATAAAAAACGCAAAAGGAGAGGTTGTCTGGGATCTAGCGCAATTTGATTTTTTGGATCAAGGTAAGTTCATGGCTTCAATCAATCCAAGTCTACAACGTCAAGCCAAGCTCAATATGAACTATGGTCTCTTCAAGGTAACCGATCGAATTTATCAAGTTCGTGGTTTTGACCTGACCAATATTACATACATTCAAGGTGATACAGGTTGGATTGTTTTTGACCCACTAACCGTTCCAGAAACAGCAAAAGCCGCACATGCTTTGGTGACCAAGCATTTAGGAGATCGGCCAATTAAAGCCGTCGTTTATAGTCATGCTCATGTGGATCATTTTGGTGGAGTGGAAGGCATTATCAGCAAAAATCAGGTAGATAAAGGCGAGGTGCAAGTCATTGCACCACGTGATTTTATGGAGCATGTCGTTAAGGAAAGTGTACTTGCAGGCAATGCTATGGCGCGGCGTGGCTCATATCAATACGGCATCATGATACCTAAAAATCAATATGGCGTGGTGGATGCAGCTTTAGGTAAAGGAGTGCCTACTGGTTTGGTGGGTTTGATTGCGCCAACTTATATCGTAGAAAAAGATCAAGAAACTTTAAATATTGATGGTGTAGAAATGGTGTTCCAAAATACACCAAATACAGAGTCCCCATCAGAGATGAATACATGGTTCCCTCAGTTTAAAACCTTATGGATGGCAGAAAACACCGTCGCAGGTATGCATAACTTGTACACCATACGTGGCGCAGCAGCTCGGGATGCCTCTATGTGGAGTAAAAGCATCAACGTTGCATTACAAAAATTTGGGGTGAAGGCGGATGTGTTAATGGCTTCCCATCATTGGCCGCGTTGGGGTAAAGAAAATATTGTGAAGTACATGGAAAAGCAACGTGACATGTATGGTTATTTGCATGATCAGAGCCTACATTTAGCAAATAGTGGGGTAACAATTAACGAAATTCATAACGAATTTAAGATGCCTAAAGCTTTGGACCAAGAGTGGTATAACCGCGGTTATCACGGTTCAGTCAGTCATAATGTGCGAGGTGTAGTCAATAAATATATAGGTTATTACGACGGTAATCCAGCTACCCTAAACAAACTCAGTCCAGAAGAGGCAGGTAAGAACTATGTGGCTTTGGCGGGTGGTGGTGAAGCGTTATTAAGAAAAGCGAAAGTGGCTTTTGACCGTGGTGAGTATCGCTGGGTTGCAGAACTGATGAATCATTTAGTATTTGCAGAGCCTGACAACATAAAAGCAAAATCCTTACAAGCAGACACTTTGGAACAACTAGGCTATCAGGCTGAAAGTGCAGGATGGCGAAATGCTTATCTATCGGCAGCTTATGAATTACGTCATGGTGTGCCTAAAGAGGTCAAAACGACTCAAGTTGGTCCAGACCTCGTAATAGCGATGGATACAGAGTTGGTATTTGACTACATGGGTGTGCGCTTAAATGCTGAGCGTGCGCTAGACCAAGCGTTTAAAATCAACTTTGTACTGCCAGATCGCAATGAAAAGATCGCCTTAGAATTAAAGAATTCACATTTAAATGTGATGGCTAATACTCAAGCACCTGATGCTGATTTGACTCTCACTTTAAATCGTGAAGATTTTAATAAATTGTTAATAAAAACAGCCTCTTTTGAGACGTTAGTGGCACAGGGGAAAGTACAGCACCAAGGTGATTTAAAATTGGTTCAGCAGTTTTTCTCTATGCTAGATGACTTTGAGTATGGGTTTAATCTGGCAACACCTTAATAAGGTGAAAAATAACTTAAGTTCACTAATAAAATTTAGATAGTTCATAGTAATGGTTTTCGTAAAGTGATATTTATCAGCTTTTCATGGGTATGTTCATAGCTGTTTTTTAAACTGCTTTGTAGTATTGAGCGAAGCACTTTATTACAGCAGATAATATCAAATGGCTGATTGTTATTTGAAATAAGGATATTTTATATGTTAGGAAATATGATGTTTAAACCGCTGCTGATTAGCAGTTTAATTGAACATGCTGCACACTACCATGGCGATACAAAGATTTTTTCTAAAGAGGTGGATGGTCACATCGTTGAAACCACATGGCTAGAAATTTCTAAAAATGCAAAAAGGTATGCAAATGCATTAAAAAGTCTAAACCTACAACCGAATGATAGAGTAGCTACAATAGCATGGAACAACCATCGTCATCTAGAATCTTGGTATGCAATTTCTGGCTCAGGTATGATATGTCATACTATTAACCCACGCCTATTTCCTGAGCAATTGACGTATATTATTAATGACGCGAATGATAAGGTTTTAATGTTTGATAAGACATTTGTGGCTTTAATTGCATCTATCCAAGAAGAGATTCCAAACGTCCAACACTTTGTTTGTATGAGCGAAGCAGATCCTGAGATCACTAAGGTTTTGCCAGGCGTAAAATTCTATGATGAGTTAGTTGCAGCACAAAAAGCAAGTTTTGAGTGGCCTGAGTTTGATGAAAATACAGCAAGTTCATTATGTTATACCTCTGGAACTACAGGGAACCCAAAAGGAATTTTATATTCACATCGATCAACGGTTCTACATAGTTTTGTAACCTGCTTCCCTGATACTATTAGTTTATCTTCACGCGAAATTGTCCTTCCCGTAGTTCCGATGTTCCATGTAAATGCATGGGGTATTCCCTATGCATCTGCAATGGTTGGATGTAGCTTAGTACTACCAGGGCCAGATTTAGATGGCAAAAGCTTAGTTGAACTCATTGATCGTTATGACATTACTATGGCTTTGGGTGTACCAACGATTTGGCAAGGGCTTTTAACATATGCTCGAACTTCAGCTACCAAGCTTAAGAGTTTAACAAGAACTGTCGTGGGTGGTTCTTCTTGTCCACCATCAATTATTTCAGAATTTAAGGATCGCTATGCTTGTGACACTATTCATGCATGGGGAATGACTGAAACAAGTCCGCTAGGTACGATTAATCAGTTGAAGGCAAAGCATGGTGAATTGTCTGAAGATGAACAGCTTAAGATCCGTTTATCTCAAGGGCGCCCACCTTTTGGTGTTTCTATCCGTATTACAGACGAAGAAAATGGAACTAATCGTTTAGCTGAGGATGGACGACAGACAGGACACCTACAGATTAAAGGACATTGGATTATTGAGCATTATTATAACAAAGATATGGCCTTACTAACTGAAGACGGTTGGTTTGATACAGGCGATATCGCTTCAATCGATAGTGATGGTTATCTCAGTTTAAGTGATCGTGCCAAAGACTTAATCAAATCAGGAGGTGAGTGGATTTCATCTGCTGAACTTGAAAATATTGCATTAGAACATCCAGGAGTTGCGATGGCAGCTGTAATTGCTGCTGTGCATCCGAAATGGGATGAACGCCCAGTTTTAATTGTAAAAAAACATAGCGAGAATCAAGCTACAGAAGAATGCGTTCTGCAGGTTTATCAGGGAAAAATTGCTAAATGGCAGATACCTGACAAGGTTATCTTTGTTGATGAAATTCCAATTAGCGGTACTGGAAAAATGGTAAAAAAGGATTTACGTGAGAAGTATAGTCGAATTTTATTTGAATAGCTAAGAGGCATGAAACTCCAAGTTTAACCTTCTCAGCTAATAAAAGTATAAAAATCAACAACCTCTTAAAGCTATATTCTTTATAGTTTCAAGAGGTTTTTTTATGCCTAAAATAATACTAACTACTTAATAATACTAATTATTTTATGATATTAAGACCGCAATAATAAAGCGTTTGACACCTAAGTGTTCATTAGATAACATGAATTATATTCACTATTTTTGTAAAAAAGATGAAAAATAATAAACTTAAGGTTGGGCAAAAGCTTGCCAATCCTAGTAAGGATGATTTGTATGTACATCCGTATGCTAGAGCCGCGTTATGTGTTTGGCAGAGATTGAGACCTAAAACGACTTATATCAATACGAAGTTTTTGGATAACTTCTACCGTCCACCACTGCGCTTGGTTGATGGAGGAAGCGGTACTTTCTATTTCTTTAATGATTTCCAAAGAGTCGATCAGGTCTTAAGGTTCGAGAATAATAGGGATTATCCATGCTTGATAATCCCTGAAAGTATTAAAGACGTTCAGCAGCTCGCATGGATGGAGGTCATAGACTTGATGTTCTTGAAAGGCATTCATCATCCTGATTTGTTTAAAGCGCTTAAAAGCACTGCACCTCAAAGTGTAATATGTCAGCTTATGGGGGTTAGGCAACTGACTGTAAGGGAGTATTGCCATTTTGCAGGTATTAGCCAGAGTAGTTATGAATATCGCCAATGTAAGTTTGCACTAGAAGAGCGTGTTCTAGGTATTCCTCAAAGTATGAGCTGGTTGAGTGGTGCACCCTAATGAATATAAAGCAGTTTGATAACAGCGAATTACAGAGGGTTTTAGATCATCTAGTGCCACTTGATTCACCGTACTGTATAAAAGTACAAACCTTGATTATTAATACTCTTTATATTAATCCAGGCTTCTGCCTACATATTGGTAAGCAGGCCAACATAGATATGCCAGTATTTGCATCGTCTGAATGTGAAGCTATTGCCAGGGAAGTCGTCAAAGAGAAAAAGATCGAGGCTTGGGCAGTCACTTATATGCTGGTCTTGTTTTACCAGATGTATGGCCAAGCACGTAGGGATGATGAAGCATGGCAGTTTATGAGTGCATATCTGCAGATAATTATAATGATTGCTATACGTAAGGATGAGCACTCTGCCAAAGTCAGTCAGCTAAGTGTGCGTCTAAGGATGGGGTTAAAGGACAATAACCCACAGTCTGAGATTGTTAAAAAACTGTTTGATATCCATGCTCAACGTGCTTCACTGAAGAATGCACTAGAAGCATTACGCGTATATGAAGCTAAGATAAGAAGTGATGAAGAGTCAGGCAAAGTGGTTAATCAAAAGTTGGCGGGTAAAATTGGTCAAATAAGACTTGCCTATGAAGTGATTGCAGATAATAAAGCGTTTGTGGGTAAAACCTATACCAACTCACAAAACAATAAATTTAGCAAAGAACACACTAATAAGCGATACCTTGATTGTACTGATGAACCATTAAGAGCAACAGTATTCGGCAAACCCCATAAAAATGATAACGTGGCGGACGCTGAAAATACTGCTGATGATGACCCGCCTGCGCTTCTAGACAATGACTTTAAGCCTTCCAGGACAACCGCTAAATCCTCAGAATTACAGCAATGGAAGCTAAAAAACAACTATCGACATGCCCGCCGTAACCAGTTTTATTTTCCTACTAATTTACGTCAGCTAAGTCTACTGAGCTATCAGATGTTATTTGCTCGGGTGTGGCAGATTTTTGGCGTTGTCAGCTATAAACAGCGTCGGGTTTATGCCGTTATATTACTATCAATGCTAAGTGGTCGGAAGGTCCAAGACGTGATTTATGAGCTGGCGTTGGATAAAAGTCAGCGCAAGTGGTTGAGTCATGAGAGCGGTTCGGCTGCTGATAGTTATGCTATGAGTAATACTATTAACGTAACTTCAAATCGTAGAAGCCACTTATTGCCACATCGTCAAAGCCATGATAATGAATTTAAATTACCTCTGCCAGCGAGGCTACAAGCAGTTATTGAAAATAAGTTTTCGGTGGATGGCGATGAAGTGTCTGAAGTGCTGGCAAGCTTGAAAGTGCAACTAGAGCTACCGGTGTTATCAAATCAGCATATTGACGCTTGTTTATATACAGTTATAAAGAATGAGCTGCAAGAGTCATTACATGCCGACATGATTACTGGAGTTGATGTGAAACACAGCTCGCCCTTGTACTACACCAGTATTGAGACAATAAGCTTAGAGAAGACTTACTACAGCGCCATACAACTATTGACCGAATACTGTACTGCGGACAGCCAAGGTGAGCTGCGACAGCTTAGTATGTCTAGCACGAAAAGCAATCGTTATAAAAAATATATTGGTAGTGACATGACTTTAAATATTGATATCTGCCAAAGATTTTTTGATGAGCTTGCTGAAGCAACTGAGAGTTATAACGGTCGATTAAAGCGGAACGTAAGCATAAGGCAGGACCGTTATATTGAGCAGTTCAATGCTTATGGTATCTGGCTATGGCATATCATCTTTATTCAGACTGGGATTAGACCCGTAAAGCACGCACCTGGGCTTTTAAATCAGTTTGACTTTAGGCAGCGGCTGTTATGGGTATCGGATAAAGAAGAACGTCAGGGACAAGGGCAGGGAAGGCTTATTCCTCTTAGTGATTTCTTAATCATAGCGATTCAAAATTATATTGAATATATCAAGCAATTTGCGGTCATGCATAATTCTATATATCCCAATGATCAATTTCCTATAAATAACATTTTGAACTCTAGTCAGCCACTCATTCAGCTATTTAGCCAAAATCCAAAAGGCTTTACCGGTATTACGCCTAGTAAGGTTCGCTATCAGATAAAACACTTTTTTAGTCATCAAGATAATTGGCTTAGACATCAATTACGCTCACTACTAACGAATAAGTCTCCTGAGCATTTGATCTGCGCCCTATATGGTCATGAACATCCAGATCAGGAGGCTATGCATCCCATGTCGTCATTATCCATTAATGAGCTAAAAGCGTTATCCGCTGACTTAGAGAAAGTTGCAGTTGAGCTTAATCTACGACAAGTTGAGGTGAATATATATGGATAATGCCGTTGCTCATCAGTTAAGAGAAGAAAATAAAAGCAAAAGTCATGAGAGTATCAAAAATGAGGCGAAAGTTTTGATAGCGTCTTATGTTGATGACAATCACATACCCACAGGAACAGACCTAACTGAATACTATCAAACCATTGGTAGCATACTTGAGGTGCATTTTGATACTGCGCATAGCTATCACTTAGCCAGACAAGGATTTTTAGAATACATACGGAGTTATAACAAAGCTCATGAACTGAGTATGGATGAACCAGTTGTGCCAGTCATAGCAGAGCGTGATCATTTAACAATATCCTATGATTGGATGGTAAGTGGTGCTCAAGTAAGCCTTGCTAGCCAGCAAATAATTGAGATATGGCAACGGAAAAGAAGGTTCTCAAACAATGATTTGATTGAGTCAGTGCTCTACTGTAGCGTGATGTATGGGGGATTGAATGACATAGATGTGTTAAAAGCACTGTATCAATGGCTCCTAGGCGAACGTGACATATATCAATTGCAGCTACCAGCAACTGATGAATTACCAGATTCAGGTGTCAGCAGCGAGAGTTTGGCGCTAATCTTGCTCAGTATTGATGATGACAATTACGGTTGTTCTTATACGCAAAGTCATACCTCAGAGGATGTATCTGCTACAAGCTTACAGCGCTATGTAGAGTACATACCTGATGATATGACACTTTGCTTTTTATACGCGCTAAAAGATAAAAAGTTAAAAAAAGAAAATGTGAAGTCGTTTGAAACCATTATCAGTGATATTTGTAAGAAGCTAAAACTACAAAATAAAGATAAAAGTAAACCGCATTTATCACAGTTAATAAAATACGCTGACTATCATTGGCGGCAAATGAAAGGAGGCGATATAGACACTGCACTGGCTATTGTTAGACAGGGCAAGATTAAAACGACGGGCTTAACCACAAATAAGCTTATTAATTATAATCAAGAGGTGATTAACTCAAATCTACAGCCGCTCACTTGGGAAGAGTTATTTGTAGCAAGCTTTTCAGAATCTGACGAAAAGGGTACCAATAGTAGGGAGTATCCAAATTTTAGTAAGAATCTCATTAAAGAGGTTCAAGATGCCCTTAAAGGCAGTAAAGCATCAGCTATTACGCAAGTAGAGTTGTTACAACAGGGGTTTACCCAGCCTAATGCCATGCGTCTCTTAGGATGGGTCAGAAGCTTGTTGAGTGATAGTAACAACAGGTTAGATACCATTAGTAAATATCTGGGATGTATTGGTCGGGATTGGCTGATGCTAACAATGGATGAGAATCTTGATGAATGGTCTGGTGAGGACTTTGAAGCTGTATATGAGGAGATCATTCAAAGTAAGATTAAGGATGGAAGAAAGCAGTCTATTTTAAACAAAGAATCAGACTTTGGCGAAGACAATCTAGATACGGATGATGATTTAGTTGGCTGTGCAGACGATGTGTTAAGTCAAGGTAGTCTCAATGTCTTGAATAATGTGTATTTAAAGAAAAATAAAGTTTCATATCTGGATAAGCTCAAAGATACTCAAAAATTTACTTATGGCAGACTACGAGCTTTCCATGATTATCAGCGAGCGCACTATAATGCGCCATTTGTGTATTTCCCGTGGGGTAATAAACGCCAAGTGGTAAATGCGAACATGATATCACCTCGGATATATCATGCGATGAAAGAGTATCTGGTCAACTCGGATTTAGGCGATGAACAGAAAAACCTGTGCTTAGTAGTCTTAAGTCTTGCGTATCGGACAGGGTTGCGAATCAAAGAACTTATCGGTGTTAAAGTTCGTGATATAGCTGACATCTATATTGATGAGCATGGACAACGAATAGAGCAGCCACAAATATGGTTAAGACCAAATCGCTATCGGAGATTGAAAAGTAGCAGCGCAAGCCGCCTTATACCCATTAACTGCCTACTTAAGAAAGACGAGCTAAAACAACTTATTCAGTTATATCGTCAGCAGAAAAGATTGAAGCGTCGTTACTTTTTTTCTCAAGGTTCAGGCGATCAGCCATTACCCAGTGTGGTTTTTAGTAATCTCATGAAGTTAATTTGGGACAGATTGCTAGGAAAGCACGACTTCACATTTCATAGCTTTAGGCATACTGCGATTAGTCAGCTGGCGTTAGTACTAAGTAAGTCGCCATTGGCACAGGTGATGACTGATTATGATAATGAGCAGTGCGAAAAAGTAATAAAAGGCGTCCTTGGCTATCACAAGGATCAAGGCTCCTGGTTTGGGCTGGCTAGCTTTGCAGGGCATTTAACGTGCGACACAACCTTCGAGCATTATATTCATACTGCTCATCTGCTGGCAGGGGAACAGCTCAGTAACGCTTACTTAGAGCTACCTATAACCGTTTTAGACTTAATAACAGGACTAGATTATTCTGTTATATATAGACAAGACAAAACTGCTTATGATGCAACGACAAAGACGGTGCAGCTAAATAAGATAAGATCATACTTTGTTAAAAAAACAGCTGTTAATAAAACACGATTATTTAAGAATATAGATCAACCTGATAACAATACTAGCCAGCAACTGTTGAATAGTAATTTGGATGACTTTAAAGAGTCGAATGCAAATTCAATTTTCATTCATCCTAAATATGCGGACGTCATAGGTTTTCTAGAGCAGATGCAGGAGTTAAAAGAAAACTCTCGAGATCAGCTGTTACCTGAAGTTGCTATTAGACATGGTATAAGTCTAAATGACTCTAAATGTTTATACCTGCGCGCTAGTGAGCTGTTCGACGATGACAGGCTATTACTAGGTAGGCCTAAAGGTAGTAAGAATCAGGAAGTAATAATTAGAGCATTAGATAGAGCATATCAGATGTCTATAAAGGATCCTGAGAAGTTGAGAGTATTTATTGAGATATTTGCGCATAAGCATAACTTAAATAACTCATCGATCCATTTTGGTATTAAGGAGACCCAGATTGAGATGCTACAGAGTTTTATGCTAGTAGGTTGTCAGCTTATTGATGCCAGTCATTGGCAGGTGAGGGCATATAGCGAGCAAGTTGTAAGTGATGTTAAAAAAGACTTGAGTCTGAACAGCTCAATACGTGTCGGTGCACGTGAGAGTTTTCATGGCTATGAAGTAAGGGTTGTACAGAAAAAACGTAAACACTCTGACAAAAACTTGGCTACCACTAATCACTATTATGCGTCATCGGGGGTGCTTAAATATCTAGGATATCTGTTGATGGTACTAACAAAAAATAAAGTATAGAGTTTAGAGCTATTTATAGCTAGCTTATTCAATTAACCTTGATGCTTCTAAACAATTCGCTTTGTTGTAGTGAAGCACTTCGTCTATCACCTTGGTCAATCAGCCAGTCAATAATTCGTAAGAGCTTCTTACCAGTCTCTAAATCTAAAGGATTGTCCCTTTCTGCAAGGAATTGCACCAGTTCAGCTATACGAGAATACAATGTGCTACCTTGCCAGCCTACAAGCTTAGGCTTAGATATGACGGTTAAGACTTGATCTGCGAAAACTTCAGCAGGATAGTCATTTTTGGCATGGTCGCATAATTGCACAAAGTTTTGCATTACAGCACCAACCCAACCAGCTTCACGAACCAATTTATTAATTATGGGCATTACCAAATGAATGTCAGTCCAGTTACCATTTGCGAATCGTTTAGCACTATCAAATTGAGTGATGCGAGTAAACATTAACGTCTCTAGTGCATTATTTTTGAATACATCAAACTCTCCAATGCGATAGCTATTTGTGTTCAACTCTTCGACCTGCAAGAATCTTTCCATACAGTGTTCAAGTATTCTTACAATATCTTCTGATGCAACGATCTCGTCATATAGATTGCAGCTGCAATAGCTGATTAAAGGTTCTATAAGTTGCCAACCTTCTTGAGATTTTAGGTTCAATATAGGCTTTACAAACCTATGATAAGTCACGTTGAATAGCAATACTCCACAGATTGTACCAATGATATTACATAGAGCATCTGAGAATTCATAAAGACTGCCATGGTTGCCTTTGTGATTAGACTGTTCAGACCATGAAGGCTCAATTAGCTCAATAGTCCAATTAATTAAATTCTCTATAAAACTTAGAAGTTCTTCTTTGAATTCTGACTGTAGTAATTCCTTAATAGGTAGCTGCTTTAAGATATGACTCAAAAAAGTAGTATCCCATTGTTCATCAGATCTTTCCCACTTTATAGCGTCAAAAGACTTATTTAAAGAATAGTTCAAAGAAGGTCTATATTTTTCCTGTTCCAACTCAACCCAAGGACTTCCACATTTTGGAAGTTCAATGAATTGTTTATCAGACTCATAATATTCAGCTAAAATAGATTCTATACTCTGTAACTCCACATTTATTTTAGCTGTATCATCTGAGTTACAATTACGATATTTCAAATGATTATGACTCATTGATATAGCTATGAATATAGCGGAGTAACTGAGTTTTCTATCAACTTCATATAATGAGAGACATTCGTTTAAAGCTGATATGGATATTTCATTTACTGGACTCGCAATAATGCATAATATTTGGATTTTTGAGTTATCATCAGCTGTATCAAATTTTATTTCAGAAGCTAGTGCTTTACTAGCAAATATCTTTGGATGAAATGTAAGTTTTGCTTCTGGGGTGCTGCACTCATATGAGTTAAATGGTAAATCTAATATTTTATTTATTACCTCGCGTGCCCATTCTAAATCTGTATCAGCTAGCGCTTCTCTAAAGCATAAGGCCATCGTTGCTACGGCGACAACAGCATTTTGTTTCATGCGTTTATGAGTAGATTCCTCGGTCCATCCTTCACAACCATCTTCAAAGAGCTCTAGCTCATCGTATTGTTTCATAAACTCTAGAGCAGATTGAATAGAATATCCTTCTACAATGGAGTCTTGTAAAAGAGATTTATGAGCCCAATAGGCTATATTATTAAAACTAAGAAAATCTACACTTTTCTTCTGTTCTTCTATGTTTTTGCTATTATTCAAAGAAGGGCTATGATGCGAAATAGTGACTATACTTTCGTTTTCAGTAGGCTGAACTATATAAGTAGCTTCATCTGCATATTCGGCATAAAATTTAGCTCGTTCTATTAATCTTTTAGTAACTACTGCATTATCCATCTGTTCTTCGAAATTGTATGGTAGAAAGTTTGCAAGTCCAATTAATCTTTTTTTGATCTCCTCACTAAATTTAGAAAAAACGAATGCACTTAGTAAATTTGACAAGCAAAATTTATAGCTTTTCCTGTCTGACGATGAACCACGTATATCTTGAGTAAATCGATAGTAATCTAGATCAAGCACCTTTTGATTCGTCACCAAAGGAAATACAGTTTTGCTAATGCACTGTTGTTCAAGAGCAAGTACAGATACAACACTTAGGATAGCTACTGATTCATGATCTTTAGTTATTTTTTGAATTAACTCGTCTAGATTCGCACCCGCTTCTAACTGCTCAAAACACCACTTTTCTAAGGTCATAAATGCTGATGACAATGTATCATTTATCCAGTATGGACGTGACCAAATATATTCTTTCTCATTGCCCCAGAATGCTTGAGATCCCCAAGGAAATTCTAATGTAATAGGAATTGGTGTGAGCTTTTCATCTGATAGCTCATGAAGCTGTCGCCAAGCCTTATTAGCATGGTTTGATAGCGCTGTAATTAGTCTTAAGCCAGAGTCGGGAGCATATTTTAATAATGAATGGAATGGCTCTTTGATTGGAGAGGAAGGATAGAAGCCAATAAAGTCACTGTTAATAGCAAGGCTTTTCCAGTCACTGTCGCTAACGACTTCAGTTGGAAATGGACTTAAAAACATTGCTCTACGTTGAAGTAGTTTTTTTTGCTTATCAGTAAGCTCTTCTTGTGGAATGCTATTTAATTCCAACCAATACTCTTGAGATCGTTTTCGTTCTTCACAGTCACGTTTATATTTATCTAATGGTAATTCACACAATAATTTTTTTAAGCAAAACTCAACAATTAGGTCAGCATGTTTTTGTACTATAAATCCAGATAATTGGATTATATGTTTGAAAATCTCATTAGGTATTTCATCTAGATCGAGTAGCCTATTCAAATAGGTTTGAATGAAAGTTGGATTAGAATTTGCTGAAACTATAATCAAATTACGTAGCGCATCTTTAAATCCTGTTATGTCATTAACTAATTGCCAGTTATGAGTACTAGGATGATCTTTTATCCCTTCGATTTCAGATAGCCAATCTAAAGCTATTTGTAATATTTTGGATGAAAACTCAATAACAACCTGTGAAGGCTGTGTAGCGTTTTCAAAATTTATTGCTAGGTTTTGAAAAACTTTAAAGACATCGACAACTCTTGGATATATGTTTTCTGGCAATGAAGGAGTATCTTCTAATATAAAAATAATAACTTGAAACCATAGGGTTAAATCAGTCGGCCACGCAAGAGAGGTAGCAACTTTTATATCTTTGGAAGTAGCAAGTATCAGCGGGTTTGGCTGTGTCTTTTCTGCTTGAAACCAAACCAATAACTTCTCATAGAGATCATAGTCGTTTTCAGCCAGTTTGCCTCTAAATTGACCACTGTATTGTGCTGTATTTGGATGGCTGATAGCACCTAATAGCCAAGCTCGCAACCATTGTGAACGAAGTGTTTTAAACTTTGGGTTTTCTATTGCTATAGACCACTCTTCGTCCTGGAGCTTCTGCTGAGCCAATAACTCAACAACTCTAGCAATAGCAGGAGGTTGACCGAACGCTTCAATTTTATCAAGCCATGCATCATCAGCTTCAAATAGGTTGTACAATAATGACCATTCAAAAAAGATATCATGAGCAAAATCTACTATAGATTTTCTATTATCGACTCTAATCACACCGTCGCTGTTTAGTTCATCTAATTCCGAATTGCTATTAAGCGATCTTCTTTTTACGGGCTTACTAAGATTTTTTACCTTACGCTCAGCTAATTCTAGTAAAGCGTTCTGTCTATCTATAACTTTTTGACTCGTCGCACTATATCCACCACGTTTCCACCATTCATGAATCAAATCCAGTTCAGACTCTGGGGATGTATCGTTTGATAAACTTAGCGTAGATAGAACCTTTGCAAAAAATGGAGTTCTAGTGACATGCTTCACGTTTTCAGAAGAACTAAAAAGTAAGCTTCTTAAATTTGGAAACTGTGTTGAGAGAATATTGGCTTCATTATCATCTAATTTATTGACAGTGACGTTACCAATTGAAGCCTGCTTAAGAACAGACCCAAGCCATGTTCTTAGCGGCTCTAGCCCTGTCTCACGTAAGGTAACGACTATTTTCCACTTTATTAACAATGGGTCATTTAAAATTAAGCTTATTAACTCTTCGATAATTGGTCGATGCTGATTGTCTACACGGTCAATACCATCAATAAATAAGATAGGTGTGCCTGCTGATTGAATTTCAACTAATAGATCTTTTAAATTATGAGTTGAAGGTATCCCAGAGCTTTGAGCGTATTGAGACCAATTTTTACCGACCAATTGATTAGACTTTAAAAACAACACAAACGAGCTATTCAAATAACCTTCAACTACTTGACGTAGCAGAGCCGACTTGCCAGTACCCGGCATACCAGTTATTTGAATAAAGCGTTTTGATTTAATCTTTTCAGTAAACTCTAGTTTTAAACCAGTCCTATCTAAACTATACCCATCAATATCGCTTTGAATTTGATGCAAGTAAGTATTCGTAAGCTCTTTTATCTTTGCAATCTGCTCTTCAAAAGTTCTACCTTCTTTGAGTTTAACCACCTTACTTAACTCGTGGACCAACCGAACCCTATCAAACTGACCCGCTTTCCCTGCAGACTCTCTTCCTAACTCGTAAACATAAGACCAGACCAATACGGGCGATACAATACTATTGGTAGGTAACTGTGATTGAATCTGCTGTTCTGCTATATGTGCATCAACTTCACCATCATGTAAGAAGTCAAACCTGACAATAATAAAATGTTTTAGAAAGTCATGCTTTTCAGTAGGTGCTAACGGGGCAGCAGAGAACTCATCCAATAGCTGATATACCACTTCTTTAATAGCTTTAATATCCGCACTGGCATTCCCATTAGTGCTAAACCGTTGCTCAAAGTGCTCAATATCGCCACTTTCAACAGCTATATGACAAAGAAACCCTAAATCACGAAATTTAGCAGAGGATATCTCATTAACCGCCACTCCGTACTTATCTACATCATCATTAAAACTAGCATCTTGGTAGCTGGCAAGGCTGTCACGAATAATATCTCTAAAGTTTTTATTGCTTTGAGCAGAGCTAATCGTGAGGTCACGTTTGACCTGTAAACTAGTGGTTCCAATTCGACCTGATGCATCTTTCCACTTTATTATGACGTCATCTAAAGGGTAGCCAAAGTCTCTTTGCTGGCCAGCTACATTTACTACCGTACCATCACAGCCGGGCGCACTCGCTTCAGCTAGTAATGCAGTTAAATAGAAAGCCATGACATGACCTTCATAGGTAAAGCCATCACCACCGGCAAGCTCTGGAGACTGTGAAGTGTTTTTATTTTTCATCTATACGAATCTTACCTCTGGCAGTGGGTCTGTTTTGGCTTCTTCAGTTATCCTTTTTAACTCACTGTTTGAATTATTTTTTAGTAATTCACGAGCAAGCTTTATACATTCAGATCTAACCGAAGTGACGTTAATGGCTAAATGACTGGTTGGATTTACGTTTTCGTAGGCAGTACCATCAAAAATGATTGGAACCACTTCAATTAATGTTGAGACGTTTTCGTTACTTAAGTATTTTAGAGAGTATAGGTTATTTGCAGTATATATTAGTGTTGTAAGCCCATTAGTACGGCTCAAGTTTATTGAATAAATTAATTTTGAGATCAATGGCTTTAATGCATCGTTAAAGTCAAATTTACACCAGTTCAGTAAAGCATTTGCTGACGATACAACTTTTCTTATATCTTCTTTATAAAAACCTTCACGTATATCTTTCATAAGAGTGAACCGCCCCGGTATTGTCGGAGACTTAACATTCTGAGAGAATACGACAATGAAAAGACAAACCTACACTCCTGAGATTAAAGAACGCGCCGTCCGTATGC
>Ga0208182_1000260_pt1 | contig 42928 bp, 29 predicted proteins | sample MalvireepMed_906_FD_184248 | JGI IMG/M metagenome (GOLD analysis project Ga0208182, IMG submission 184248) | Marine viral communities from the Global Malaspina Expedition - Malaspina viral metaG DeepMed_906 (SPAdes) (version 2) | ecosystem: Environmental > Aquatic > Marine > Oceanic | place...
AAAATTAAAAGAAGTTAACAAGCATAAAAGACTGATCGGGTGGTGAAGAAAAAGTCTGTGATCGAATGACCGGAATAGAGTTGATCGGGCTAGCCAGAATCAGCGATCGAGAACATCAGAATACGCAGTGATAGGCCCATATAGATTGAACTCTATCTTTTTATTGCCTCTACACATTGCTGCTATTTCAAAAAAGTCATCAACGCCTTTTTTCTTTACATTACTGCTCAGCATACACACCTTTAATACGGTTCTGTTTTTATCGTTGCGAGTGCTAGACTCCTCAAAACTATCGATACAGTTATATATGACTTCCGTACAACTAGGCTTATTTATCCAATTTGCAGTTTCCTGAGAATTAGCAATATAAAAGTCCGCCGTATTCTCTATCCTAGAATGGGTTTGCTCAGGGGTCTCACCGATACTTTTTGCCAAATCCGGGTCGAATTCAACAAGTTCACGAATGTGAACAACGCTTGGTATAGTGGCTTTCTTTGCAGCGAGGAGAGGCTCCAATAACATGATTGTGTTTACATAAACGCTTTTAAAACCATGTGAAATGAAACACTTAACCAAATATTCAACCAAAGAATTGAAAACCTCTCTTGTCCCCTTTACCCAGGGCAGAGGTAGAAAGATGATAGAGGATGAATAACACTTAAGCTCTTCGACGTAACTTGTATTCGCACAAGAAGGTAAGAAGATTGTTACATCCAAATTGGCTTTGTGAAGTGCTCTTGCAATATCAATAAAGCTTCGCTCAGCGCCAAAAATGTTTTCTGATACCGAATGACCAAAAAGTGCGACCTTTTGACCTAAAGCATCAGTGTGTTTCTGTTTCCCACCGATTTCGACAGGAGAATTAAAGTCCCATTGCGAATTCAATGCGTGCCAAGTGGGAGACTCTTTTTCATCAACATTGAACTTATACCTGTAGGCTTCAGGACAGAATAAAAGAGATGGGTACCTACCATTGGCTTCCCCTGTACGCCAGAAATGCTCATGAAGTCCCAATCCAAGAATGTTTACATCTTCGTAAACAGTGGAATACCATTGCTCATCTAGAGCGTCACTCCAACGTTTAAACTGTTCATCATTCTCTTTATTAGCTTGCTTCAATAACGTAGGGGGAACTGGAAATGGCCTACTATTGCAAACACTGGGGTTGTACAACTCAGTAGAATGCCGATGCCATATGCGCGCAAAATCCATGTATTGCTTACGCACACCACCATATTGCGTAACTAAATGCGTATCCTTACTTTGCGTTAATGAAGAAGAGTGTGATCTTCCGAATGAAAGTGGTATGTCAGGCATAACTTCGAGAACAGAAGGCTTCCCGAAGACACATTTCATCCGCTCATAAAATTCAGTATCAGCATTAGCTGCAATTTCATCCCAACCACCGAGTGTTTGATAAACGTCTCTTTTGATTAGAAGTGAGGAAACATTTCTATGAACCCATGATTTACTCGATTTAGTGGTAGAAAAATGAAGATCGTTTGAGCTTCTGACCCAATGTGATAGCGTCCCTTTTAATTTTCGCTTAAAAAGAAAAGGCAGGGTTTGCTTTTCAATTTTTTGCGGATGAGCCCAATCATCTGCATCCATGACAGTCAGAAAGTCGCCAACGGCGCACTGCATACCGATATTCCGTGAAGCGTATGCGCCTTTATTCACAGAGTTGTTGATAAGTTTAATAAATGGGTATTTTTCACAAAATGTCTCTACCACTGCTTTGGTGGAGTCCGTCGATGCGTCATTAACGACTATTATTTCGATATTTTTCCACGTCTGAGAACAAAGCGATGCTAGGCAAGTCGATATAGTACTAGCTGCATTATACGCGGGCACGACCACAGATACGGTTTTTCTATGCAAAACGCCTAATAGCTGACCAAGAAGTGATTTATTTGGGCGACGAGATACCAACGAATCGAATGCCCCCCCCGCCGAGGTATGAGTCAGAGGTATTAAGTTTTGACGCACATAAATTTCGTTAAGCGCTGAAAACCGCCTTTCATTAGTTGCCACCATTTCTCTTGCCAGCAGCTTCGAGGTGCATTTAGGCCATTCTTCTGAAAAAGCGACCTCCCGAGCCACCTTCAAATTGCCATCCTTAAAATAACTCTCAAACCTCAATAGAAATAGCTCTTCCACACTGAACAATAATTGCGCGCTTTCAAAATCATCCCAGATGCGTTCAATGTACTTTATGGCCATCTTCGCACTTTCTGTGAATAGATAAAAACTACTCAGAACCCTACTAGCATAAATTCCATTCACATTGCTTACTGACGCTTGAACGTCTAGCTGCTTAAGGCTTTCCTCAGGCGAAAATGCGTTAGACCAAAGCTGACGTTCTAGTGCCAGAGCTGGCAAATTACATGGTATACGCCCTTCCCGCCTTCCGTGCTGTATAAAATGTTTTAAGGGATCGACTCCTGCATTCGCAACATCAGGATAAGTCTTTACATACCAATCGGCATCAAAAAAATTAATGTTCTTCACAAACTATCACTAGAAATATCAATTCGAATACTGCACTACGCAAGGAGTTCATCTTTTAATGAGTCTCTATTTAAATGGATTACATCTTTCTTACTGCTCATAGACACAAATCGTTCTATATTCTCAGACGAGGCAATATATTCATCAATTTGTTGAACAAATGTGAAGTCCCCTCGAACCTCGGCAAGTTGTTCTGGAACAAAGCGCAGTAAATGTGAATTTAAGAATACAACTTTTGCAACACTCACTTGCATTCCGTACACACACACTTCTGAATTTTCTTTCTGAAGTAAGGTAAAAAATTTATCGCAAAGTGGGCTGCTAACTTTTCCATAAACGGGTATGTGGTAGAGCATCACTTGCTTACCTTTTTCTAGCAAAGATGCTATTAATGAAAAATCGTCATCATTAAAACGTCCAGTACTAAAATCTGAAATAAAGATGAGTTCGGCAGCCGCATTGTTATCACCTCGAACTAGCATTGAGCGTGGAGCCGGAAATGGTCGCGAGCGAAGTTCTGTGATGTTTAAATTACTGGCTTGCTGCCTGTGCCACCAACTACATGCACTTCTATAGACGTGACGTAAACCGTTGTGCATTGTTTTGATATGGGTGGCTTTATTTCTGGTTAGAGAGCCGTCGTCATCCAATGCAAATGCCATTGGTACTTCCTTATGGATTCTCTTGAACGCCCATTTACCATAGTGAGCTTGAACACGCCAAATAAACTCGGTATCCCCACCTGCAATCACATTGTCCCAAGGGCCTAATTCATCAAGAACCTGGCGTCTAAACAAAAAAGATGAATGAGACCAATGAATTAACCTTGGGTTAAGCCGCCAGTTGTGCTGGAAATGCAAATCTGATGTGGCGCGGATCCAAAAAGTTGATACGCCCATCACTGTAGAATGCTTATCAAGGTATGATACTTGCGTTTCAATTTTTTGAGGATGTGACCAATCGTCGCCATCATGAGTCGTGATAAAGTCACCTTCAGCCACTTTTAATCCAGCATTTCTAGCCTTATACGCACCGCCATTGTGTTGTTGCTGTACTAGTTTTATTCTTTCATCTTCAAGCATAATCCGGCGAACACGTTCTGTTGTGTCATCAATACTGCAATCATCTACAACAATCACCTCCAAATTTCGCCAACTTTGATTCAATAGCGAGCGAATCGCAATCTCTATTCGCTCACCTGCATTAAATGTGGGTATGATGACACTAACTAGTCGGTCATCTTGGATAGGTGGCGCTGTAGCAACCAGATTTTCGAACCCAATTTGACCTTTAAATTCGTTCAAAGCTATTGGTGCAAAACCATGCCTTTCGAAAGCACTATTTATCCAAAATAGACGGTTTTGTGGATTTTCATGTAGGTTAGATAAAGACAAAAGTACATCAGCATCACTCGGCGAGGTCTCCAAGTACTCAAGTAGATGCACTTTAGCTTCATCTAAATCGCCTAGTTTTATTAAGCAGAAAGCATGCATAAGAACTGCAGTCTTATCAATATGATAATCTTTGCTAAGCTCTCTAACCAATTCAGACAAAGAAAGTGCCTTCTTGAAATCACCTTCAAAATAAAACCATCGAGCTGCATGCCAAGCAGCAAAATAACGTAAGTCGGTATCTTCTTCGTGAGATTGATATACCGTTTGCAAATCTTGTAAAGCGGGCTCAGAATATCCGCCCCATAAATTTTCTACAACGCCATTTTTAATCCAATCACGTTTCTTATCAAGAGCTGTTGCAAATCGATTTGGACTAGGTTTACGCCCTTCACGTCTACCGTATAGAATGTAATGAAAAAATGGATTTACGCCCTGCTCTTTTACATCCTCGTAGTGCTCCACATACCAACTCGTGTTGAACCACTCAGAAGGGTTGTAGCCTAAAGTTGCACCTTTAGTTAAAAAGTGTTTTATCGGGCTTTTAACCGCCCATTTATCTTGGATGGAGTGATTCGTAAGATAGTATCGTTCATCGAACTTACCACTGTTCTCTATAACCGCGACCATGTTGTTTAGTTGCTTGTATTGAGAATACCGATTTTTTAACGTTCCTACGAATGTTCGAATTGCCATTTATATGTTTCGTTTAACTTTTTACTAATTCTACCAAGATACACATTCTGTCTCTACACCTTCTACTACTTATACAACTTATACAACTTACAATTATTCTTATTCGCTTTTACTGCGAAGGAAAATTCATAAACCTAACAATAAAACGATGCTATAAATATTCTGGTTTTCTTATTATATCTCTATAGTTACATGACTTACGTTATCGTTTCGCGCTACCATATGAAACATTCAGAGACTTCGAGCTCACATGCACTAACCCCCCTCTAGAATCGAATAACATATGGTGATAAATTGCCGCTGAGTTTATTGAGGTATACGCCATTGAAAATAGCGACCAGTAAACACCTCTAAGCATTCTATTCTCAAGGAAAACAAAAAGTAGGAAACCATGTCAATTTACTCTCTTCATGAGAAAGGTCTTATAGACGTTAAAGTCACCGATGCTACAACAACCACATCGAATATCACTTTAGCTTTCGCATTCGATAGTGGCTATTCACATTGCTTTAAAGTCATGATCGCGAGCATGGCTGCAAATGGCGTATTGTGTAAAAACCCCATAGTTATTTATACAGATGACGTAACACTCGAAGAAGATCCTATCATTAAACTCGTTGCAGATCGTATAAGCCTCCTCTCAGGAGAAAAAAGAGAGCTCCTTTATCGTTTAGCCAAAGAAAATGTTAAACGCCCCGAGAGAGCAGATTGGAACAGAGGTACCTTCTTAAAGTGGTGCGTTTTTGAAGAACAGGCAACAGAAAAGCTATTATTCTTAGACGTTGACATGCTCATCTTAGATTCGCTAGAAGGATTAGTAAATGCGCACCCTGAAAAAGCATTAGTCACTTGTCCGCAATTCCAGCAATCGATTAAAACTGAAAATACAGACGCCTCATTACAAAACTTATTGATAGGAAACTTTGATAATAAACACAAAGCGAGAATAAACTCGGGAGTCATGCTTATAAACTCTGAGATTTTGAACGCTAATTTTTTCAGAGAGTTAACAACTTTTGCTTCTGAGCGTATTTCAATTCACGAACAGGGCCTTTTAAGTGAATTTTTTAGAGATAATAAAACCCTGTTTGGAATGGCGCCCTCGGCGTATAATTTCCAAGACAGTTACTTACGGTTAGCGAGTGATGACGTCTATAAAGATATCTTGAAGCAGCTATCGGTTCTACACTACGCTGGTGGAGTGAAGCCGTGGCTTGATACTTCGAAATCTATTGCCAACTTGCCAAGTATAAAAATATGGCATGAATATAAGGCCTTGGCATCCGATATTCTCACTTTTAAATAACGACATTAGATTCATTGGAAGAAGCACTCTTCCTAATACACTAACGATGAGAACTTTTGTCTAGAGGTCAAATACAAATTAGTCCATTTGAATAATTTGCATTTTGACCTCTAGCGCTGCAACGCTTATTGGATAAAATTAAAGTGAACGATGTTTATCCATAGCAAGCGCTTTGATTTCAGTGTAACTCTTAACTTTCCCCACTTTTTCTGCCGCAAACTCTTGAGCTGTTTTATGAAACAAGTCATCCGGCGGGTAGATTAAAAACCTCTCTGCCATGACCGTTAGAACGAAGTCAGGATTAAAAGTATCTATTGCCTCTATCTCAACTAATGGGCTGTGTACTATATACAAGGTGCTAAAGGTTTCAGCTAAAAAGGGTTGAATCTTCCACCCGTAAGAGTCAGTAAAAAGGAGGCATGTAGGCTTAGTCTTATCTTCGTTAATCCAAACTGACATTTGGCCTTTATTAACAACATTATTCGTCCAAACTTTTTTTGCTTTAGGCTGCTTCACCACGCACTCTGTAAAATCAGCGGTCCGAACGGGTTCAAACTTTTCACCTAGGTCTCCCGTACCATTTTTAGGTACAAGTTGAACCTCATCAGAACTTAGGCAAAAAAGTTTCTTTTGTATACGGTTTATGACTTCTCTATAACAGATATAGGCGCCAAAAGAGGTGTAGTGAGAGTCAGCTGGATGGTATGGTTCACCGCTATCTTTCGAATTAATAAGTTCATCTAGTGGATAGGTTAAATATGAGTAATCAACAACGGCATCCAGCAATTGTTTAACCGGCCGAGTGCTCTCGGTGTTTTTTAACATTGGTAATTGTTCTCGATACACTGCATGTGCATCTGGAACAACTAAAAAGTGATACGAAATTCCTTTAGAACCGCAAAGTGCTTTACGCACCTCCAGTAAGTAACGCCAGGTTTTAACTTGTTTGTCCGTTAACAGTCTTTTCCCTTGATGTTGCCCTATAACGTTATTGGAGTCGTTCGCAATAAATAACCTGCCTCCGTCGCCCACCACGACCTTCCCGTCTCCTTTCGCCATGCTCTGAGGCGCGTTGCCTTTAACACCTGATACTTGATCATTTATAAAGGCTTTTCCTGCCTCTATTGAATCGAACAAATTACGCTCGACCCACATTTGCGTTATGAAGTTTATGTGATCATGGGTCAGTTGTTGAAAGCGATTAATATGGATGGCAAAGGTAACAATATGCTCTTTCCCGGTGCTTTGTAGTACCTGTTTAATATCACTTTCTGACTCAGGCCATTTTGTAAATAAAGTGGCATAAGGTTTAGGTTTAATCGAATAAGTATTTTCAATGCCACCATTTGCTAATATGAACGCACAATAGAGCATGAACTCAGATACTTTGCCTTTCTTCTCAATAAACGCGTATACATCAATACCTTCCTTCTCTTCAATATGCTTACAAACCTTGCCTGCAATTTGCGTAATCATAAGATAAGGGGTAACCATAGGAAGTACCGGCTGCGCTTGGGCAACTTCTACGTCAAAATAATTACAACTGTTTGCCAGTAAGGTTCCTGGATAGCCTCTGTGTACTTGGTGGTGAGAAACAGGTTTGCCTTCATTTGAAAATAGATCGCTTTGGGTCAGAGCGCGTATGAAATGATTTTTCGCGTCTAATACAAGGTAATGAGATTTGTCTGTAACCTTATGAAACTCTAATTTCAATGCTTGCTGAGCTATATAAGGGTCAAAATTACTTTCTACATCAACCCCTAGATCACTGGCACTTATAAGCTTTACGCGAGAAGAAAACTTGTCGAAATTCGGCAGCACATCACGCTCGAAACACTTCCTACCTAAATCGGAATCTATGGAGTTATTGATAAAATATAACTTATCAATCAAATCGCTAGGGCAATACAGCTCGATTGAACGAACTAGAAGGCCAAGTAATGCTGCCTCTTTTTCATAGAAAACAACTGCTATATCAACTTTTTCCATATCTTTTATTTTCCTTAGATTGATTTCTTCACGTAGTTCAGTGGCGCAGGTACACGTAAGAAAGGTAGATTTTTCACCACGTTTGGCCAACTGTATGAGTGAAGGAATTCATCAAAGTTTGAAGCGTCGAAAATTGGTGATTTCCCGTCAGCAAAAAGGCTTAGCTTCAATTCCATCTCTTCAAAATCTTTAAACAGCATCCCTATATTGTCGGTTACAATTTCTGGGAGAACGCCGATTGATGGCGCTAGAACGGGGCACCTTAAAGATAAACTCAGCATGGCGGCGCCGGATGTTAAAACAGCCTCATAAGGTAGTACACATAAATCAGCACAAGCGAAATAAGTAGCAACCTCTTCATTTTGAATAAAACCGGGGCGAAACACGATATTTCGATCATCACATTCAGACACAAGCTTAGGCATAATATCTTCATCCAAAACCCGCCCTGCTATAATCAGGTAAACATCGTCCCGCTCGGCTCTAAGCTTATTAAATGCAGATAAAAGATTAAAAATTCCCTTGTAACCCTTTATATTACCGAAAAAGAGAAATACCGTGGCAGAATCAGGAATGTTAAATTGCTCCCTGGCCATTTCCTTTGCGGGCATGGTGCCGTAAAAATTGCCATAGGTACCATGTGGCACAATGTGAGTACTCTGTGGGTCCACCGAAAATTCTTCAACCAATAATGACTTAGCAAAGTTTCCATGGACGATAGAGTGATCGACCAAATCTAAAATTCTCGACCTATTTAGTTTTTCTTTCACAGAATCTTTAGAGTCATGAGAAGAAATGTTGTGCGCAGTATAAATAATCTCGAAACCATTTTCTTTTGCATAAGAAAGTGACGTTATTGTGTCCTCAATAACTGTATCATCCTCAAAGTCGAAAAAATTATGGAGCCAATGCAGATGAATGTATTTAAACTCTCCCTTTTTCTTATCTATGAGCGCAGTACTTAGCGCTTTAGGCGCGTACCCTTCTATAGACAAGCCATATTCGTCGTATAGAGATTCATAAAACATTTTCTGATAAGGGTTATTTACCATCCAGCATGGAAAGAAAAGCACGCCCGGATTTTCTCCAGACATTTTGAATCGCGGTTCAATAAGTTTTGCGAACGCTTTTTCTTCCGCGACTCTTTTTTTCTCTTCCAAGAACCGCTTCACCTCAATGGCACTTTTCTCCAACACAACTTGGAACTCTCTAAACTGCCACCACTTTCGACTCGCTTTACAATATTGTTTTAAATCATTGCTATTAACACTTTCAAAAAGTGTTTTAACTCGCGCAAAGACGCTATCAAAATAAATATCGTTTACAATTTTAAGTGTATACATAAGCGAACTAACAAGCTTTATGTCAATGATGGAATAATAGTATTGACCTATGTCCTGTTGAGTCGCCCAGTCTTTTACTGCTTCAAAGGCTTGGAATTCGAATTCGCAATTAGAGCTTTTACGATGAGCAACGGTCACTGATGACTCAGTTTCTCTACGATAGTTATACCCCACCAAATTATCATCGAAAACGATATTCGAAGCATAATAATAAGCAGAGAAAATAAACGGAACATCGACAGCAGCCTTCGTTTCTCCTAACCGAATGTTAAACATTTCCAATAGAGAACGCTTAAATACTTTATCCCATATCATAAAACTATCATGGGTTTTAAAACGTGGACTGGTTGGATCGTCAAAACCTACTGTCGTATAGGTCCGCTGACTTACTCTGCCATCTGACATATGATTGTAGAACCCACCAGAAAAGGCGATATCAGCAGAGCTATCCATGGCTAATGTCATGAGAGTTTTGTAGAAATCGCTGTTAATCCAATCATCGCTGTCTACAAAGCCAACATACTCGCCAGTGGCTATAGCCAAGGCTTGGTTCCTCGGCGTGCCTGGGTTTCCAGATGCAACCTCGTTAGTAATAGTAACTATTCTGGAGTCTTCGACGGCATGCCGCGAAATAATATCTGCAGAATCATCTGTAGAGCCATCATTGACCAGTATTAATTCGAAATTCTTATAAGACTGTGTTCTTATAGATTGGATACAGTGGTCGAGGTACTTACCAGAATTGTAGACAGGGACAATGATACTAAGAAGAGCATCATCACTTCTTCCACATTGATTATGGGCTAAAAGACCGTTTGTTTTGCGTAATATGGTATCCAATGGGCTATAAGCTGGATACTCGTAAAGAAACCTGGTTAGCTGTTCATTTCTGCCTAAAGCTTTAAGGCAGAAAAGATAGTTCCGATAAATATGAGTCAGTACTTGACTCTCTGACAGCATGCCTGCGAGTTCACTAACCTTTGAAGGAAAGAAATTTTCATAATGCGCTAGCGCCAATTTAAATCGCTGCTTTGAAAAGGCGTCATTCGCTAGACGCAATTCGCTTTCTAACACTTGGTGAACTCCATTGCTTTGAGACAGTATTGACGAAAGAAATAATTTTTGAATGGTAACAAACCTATTTCAGGCATAGCTCATCGAAGCCTTCTGCCTTCAGATTTGCCAAATTTAAGATAATGAAGTAAAGGGTTCATCATGGACTCTCTTACATCCGGATTAGCATTAAGGTAATCGGCCGTATTAAAGTCCATTGAGGGTGAGAGTTCAAGCTGAGAGGAAAATAGAACAAAAAAGTCGAGTGTCTTTTTAACTTCAATTCCCATCGCCCGTAACTCGTTATCTACGAAATCTTTATCATAGAGGGGGCTATTTTCAATTAGCTTCAAATCTTTGAGAAATTCACGCTTTTTTCCTAGGAAAAAACTGGGGCTACGATGAATACTACCGAGCCCATCACTTAGCTTACTTATGACGTTGGCAAAAGCCTTATTGGTAAGTTGTAATTTACCCACTTCACTTAACGGTTTTCCCTTGCTACCGCCTAAAACCAATTTAATATCTTGATTTTGCTTCGCCTTTTTCCTTAACCAGCTAGTTTTTCCCTCTAACTCATCAACTTTAATTCTCGTTTCTGCCAATTCTTCTTTTACCGCTGATAACTCTGCCTCTTGTAACATTGCGGTTTCTTGAAGCTCTGTGAGGTTATGAAGTGCACTAGATAGCAGTGGGTTGGCCTCTCCAATATCATTGCCTTGCAGAATATTTATATTCTCTGTTACACCTAACTCGGAAAAGAACTCGCTTATTTTTTGCCTGTTGGCTTCTAATAAGTCGAGAACTTCCGCTGATTCTGTATATACATTCATACAGTTAAGTACTTCCTTTATAAATCTTAGTCAGCCCCAAATAAATCGCGGCTGTATACTTTATCAATCACATCTTCAATATCAGGGAGTATGCGGTTGGCCACAATGACGTCAGAGATTTTCTTAAACTCTTCTAAATCGTTAACTACCCGTGAACGGAAAAACTCGTCTTCCTCGAGTACCGGCTCGTACACCACCACTTCGATACCCTTCGCTTTTATACGCTTCATGATGCCTTGAATAGCACTAGCACGGAAGTTATCCGACCCTGACTTCATAATTAAACGATACACACCCACAATCTTCGGATTACGGCTAACGATTGAATCGGCGATAAAATCTTTACGGGTACGGTTAGCATCTACAATAGCCTGAATCATATTGTTAGGCACTTCACTGTAGTTAGCTAAAAGCTGCTTGGTATCTTTAGGCAGGCAATAACCACCATAACCGAAGCTAGGGTTGTTGTAGTGGCTACCAATACGAGGGTCTAGCCCTACGCCTTCAATAATTTGCTTTGTATCTAACCCATTACGCTCTGCGTAGCTGTCTAACTCGTTAAAGTAGGCCACTCGCATCGCCAAATACGTGTTAGCGAATAACTTAATGGCTTCGGCTTCAGTACTGTCGGTGAACAAAACATTAATGTCTTCTTTTATCGCACCTTGCTGAAGCAATTTGGCAAACACTTCTGCACGCTCACTTTTTTCCCCAATAACAATACGGCTAGGGTAAAGGTTGTCGTACAAGGCTTTGCCTTCGCGTAAGAACTCAGGCGAAAAAATAATATTTTCTGAACCATGACGCTCTTTGGCTTCTTTTGTGAAACCCACTGGTACCGTTGATTTAATAATCATCACCGCATTGGGGTTAATGCTCATTACGGTTTTAATGACCGCGTCGACACTGCCAGTATTAAAGTAATTAGTTTGTGGGTCGTAATCGGTTGGAGTAGCAATCACTACATAGTCAGCGTCTTTGTAAGCAATTTCAGCATCAAGTGTTGCTTCTAGGTTAAGCGCTTTAGTCGTTAGGTATTCAGAAATCTCTTTGTCTTCAATTGGCGATTTCTTATTATTTAGCATGTCGACTTTTTCTGCTACCAAGTCTACTGCTTTGACTTCATTGTGTTGCGCAAGTAGCACAGCATTTGAAAGCCCCACATAACCTGTACCTGCTACGGCTATTTTAAGCTTTGGCAATGCACTCTCCATTTAAATATTCTCCAATTAATACAAATTTAAAAACCATTTGCGTAGGTTAACTTTTAAGCGTAATTAAACTTACCCAACACTCTTGAATACGGCAATCGTTATAGATTTCATTCTAATGTTTAACGTATTGTATTTCAGCTTACTGACTTCTTAAACTATTATTATTCAACCACGCTCTTTCATTAACTCTTCTTTTGTTTTTATAGAAAAATTTTCACGTTTAAGCGTTAAATTTGGGCTGTAGGCAGGATCCCTTTCAATAATATGTGACCATGTAGTTTTCAAATAAGCAAGTTCTTTATTAAATCTTGCCGCCTTCTCAGGTGAAATATCTAACCCTCTACTTACTGACTCATGGTGAAACAATTCGGCCTCAGCACAATATACGTTTCTCACTCCTAACGCCTGCACCCGTAAACAGAAGTCTACATCGTTAAATGCTACCGCTAAATCTTCATTAAGACCATTTACTGTATTAAAGTGTGTTTTTTTAACAACTAAACAAGCTGCTGTTACCGCACTGTAATTTGACGTTGCATTAATTCTATTAAGATACCCCGTGTGAAGCCGAGGAAAGTTCTTGTGAGCATGCCCCGCTCCACCACCGTAACCTAGAACAACACCAGCATGTTGAATACGCGTATCTGAGTAAATTAATTTTGCACCAACGCAACCTACATTTTCGCGCTGAGCATGTCCTACCATATAAGTTAGCCATTCTGGCGCAATAACTTCTATGTCATTATTTATTAGCGCAACAAGGCTTCCCTTTGCGTGTTCAACACCAAAATTATTAATTGCAGAATAATTGAACGGCTGCGGATATTTGAGCACCCTAACGTCTGGTAACTTATCCAATTCTTCAAAATATGAAATACTTTCGGGATCATCAGAGGCATTGTCGATCAAAATGATTTCATAGTTACTGTAACTGGTTTTGTTTCTAATAGATTCGATACATGCTTGCACTAGCGCTTTGCCATTCTTAGTAGGAATGATAAGACTAACTAAAGGGTTTGTGTTTTCCCACAATAGCTTGTTTAGTTTGAACGCACCATCACAAGTAACCTGTACGCAAGCCTGATGGCTTACCTCTTTTTTTACCAGCGCTAACTCTTCTAGTATTTCACTTTCTTCTCTACAAACGTGTATAAGCGGAAGTGGGATGTGATACACGCTTAAATTCGAATGTATTGTTGCAAGCTTTGCTAATAACTGTGCTGCTGATTTAGTCTCAAATAGAAAGTCATGTTTAAGCAATGAAGTATCAAACATAACACCTGATTGAACATAGGCAGTAGAAAAGTGTAAATCGGGATTCCAATCAGGGAAAAACTTCGGCTTACTTCGAGTACCGGTTGAATCAATCTCATCGGTATCACAATAAATAACCCCCACATCTCGATTAGCGATGGCACTTAAAAAGTGCTCTACTGCATGCGGCGCTAACGCGCTTCCACTGGCTAAAAACAAAACTGGTACAGTGCTATCGAAGTGTTCGTCTTCTAATAATTGCGCAAAGCCAGACGAATGATTAGAAAGCACGAAATATTTCGTGGCTCCTGCGTTTTTAACGCTTTCAATCGTATGTTCAACTTGTCCAGCGCCAAATATAACGGCTTGCCATAATCGAGCCTTTTTTTCACTAACCAGAACATCACGTTTAAAATTCAACCACTGCGTGTAAAGAGCTTGGGTTTGCTTTGTTGTGGGGGCATCGAAAAACAACCCTGCCTTTCTTACCGATGTAACATAAAAAGTTGTGAGCTTTTCACTGCGCTTTAGCCTGCTTTTCATCGAGCTAGGTATTAATTGGAGTGCAGCTCTAACTGAGCGCATAAGTATTTTTTTCATTGACGGAGTAATCGCGAGTAAAATAAAAAAACCGTTTTTATTCAAAACGGTTTTTTAGTGTATCACACCATGGATTTATCTGTTTAGGGTTAGGTTACTAGTTTCCCGTACCTAAACGCTCGCCTTGGTAACTTCCATCAAGAACCGCTTTCCACCAGCCTTCGTTATTTAAATACCATTCAACGGTTTTACGAATTCCACTTTCGAAGGTTTCTTGGGGCTTCCATCCAAGTTCCCGTTCTATCTTGCTTGCATCAATAGCATAGCGCATATCGTGGCCAGGGCGATCTTGTACGTAAGTAATTTGCTCAGCATACTTGCCTTCTTTAGGCTTAACGTCATCTAAAATAGCGCAAATAGTTTGCACCACCTCAATATTTTGTTTTTCGTTGTGCCCGCCAATGTTGTAGGTTTCGCCAATTTCACCGTTTAGCGCAACCACAACTAACGCGCGGGCATGGTCTTCCACATATAACCAATCTCGAATTTGGTTCCCTTTACCATATACAGGCAGCGGCTTTCCGGCTAGCGCATTAAGAATTACCAGCGGAATAAGCTTTTCGGGGAAGTGATACGGCCCGTAGTTATTCGAGCAATTGGTGACTAGCGTAGGTAGCTTGTATGTGCGAAGCCACGAGCGAACTAGCTGATCTGAACTGGCTTTACTGGCTGAATAAGGGGAACTTGGCGCATACGGTGTTGTTTCCGTGAATAACGGCAACTCAGTACCCGGCTCAACTTCATCTGGATGAGGAAGGTCGCCGTATACTTCATCGGTAGAAATATGATGAAATTTAAAGGCGGCTTTCTTTTCGCCTTCAAGTGCGGACCAATACGCTCTTGCTTGTTCAAGCAAGGTGTAAGTACCCACTACGTTGGTTTGAATGAATTCACCTGGGCCGTCAATTGAACGGTCTACATGAGATTCCGCCGCCAAATGCATAATAATATCGGGCTGATGGGTATTAAACACGCGCTTCACTTCGTCAGCATCGCAAATATCCACTTGCTCAAAGCTGTAACGTTCGTTGCTTGAAACCGACGTTAGTGACTCTAAATTGCCTGCGTAAGTTAGCTTATCTAGGTTGACAACGGTGTGGTCGGTATCGTTAATTAAATGGCGTACTACCGCTGAGCCAATAAACCCTGCGCCACCTGTGACTAAAATTGTTTTACTCATGTTTTATTTACCAAACTTGAATTTGTGTGTTGCGGCTTATTGCGCCGCTTTAAGCTCGTCCATCATGGCCGACAACTGTTTGCGCCAATGGGTTGGGTTGCATGTTGCAAACGCTTCTCTTGCTGACGTTTTATCTAGCACACTGTAGTGAGGGCGTTTAGCTGGCGTGGGGTATTGGCTGCTTGGAATAGGCAATACAGGAATTGCACTTTCTAAAAAGCCTTTTTCGATCCCTAGCTCTTGAATGGCTAGTGCAAAGTCGTACCAACTGGCCACGCCTTCATCGGTCCAGTGATACACACCTACTGTTTTGTTTTGGGCGGCACTAACACACGCGTCGGCCAACCCTTTCGCCCAGGTTGGCGTACCAATTTGGTCGTCTATCACGGTAAGCTGAGGTTTATCTGCCATTAGCTTAAGCATGGTTTTTACAAAGTTATTACCATGAGCGGAGTACACCCACGCGGTACGAATTAAACAACTTGCGCTTGGCAATATTTCGAGTAACGCCTTTTCCCCATCGGCCTTGGTTTTGCCATACACGCCTTGTGGCTCTATGGGGTCGTTAGGTAGGTACGGTGAGCCCTTATGACCATTGAAGACATAGTCGGTAGACACATGCACTAGAAACGCGCCGGCTTGCTTGCAGTACTTGGCTAAGTTTTCAACCGCTGTGGCATTAATAGCATGGCACAAGGCCTGGTCTTCTTCCGCTTTATCTACCGCTGTGTAGGCGGCGGCATTGATGATGACATCAGGTGCTAATTGAGCCAGCGTTTCTGATAACACATCAAATTTAGTGATATCTGTATCTTCCGGCCCTAAACAAATCGTATCTTCACCCAGAATACGCACTAGTTCGTAAGACAGCTGGCCTGCATTGCCAATAACGACAATTTTCATTGTTATTCCTTTAATCCCTGCTTATTAAAACGTTGGCGCATCGACAAAGGCCAGTCCCGCTTCGTCTTTGCCAGATAGAGAAGGCTTTTCACCCTTCACTAACGGCCAGTCGATATTCAAAGTAGGGTCATCATACTTTACTGATATCTCAGACTCAGGGTGGTAATAGTCGGTACACTTGTACACAAATTCAGCCGATTCACTGGTTACGTAAAAACCGTGAGCAAAGCCCGCTGGTACCCAAAGCTGGCGCTTATTTTCAGCTGATAACGTCACCCCAACCCACTTACCGTATGTAGGTGAACCTTTACGCATATCTACGGCTACATCGTACACTTCACCGCTAACTACACGCACTAACTTACCTTGTGTTTGCTCCATCTGATAATGAAGGCCGCGAAGAATACCTTGGCTAGATTTAGAGTGGTTATCTTGTACAAAATCTACATCTGCGCATTCTTGTTTAAACCAATCTGTACGAAAGGTTTCAAGGAAAAAACCACGCTCGTCGCCGAACACTCTCGGTTCAATAATTTTTACGTCTGGGATATCTGTTTGAATGACTTGCATGTACGTTCCATATATTCACATAAGTAAGAAGGTGGCTTCTGCCACCTTCTTACTTATCACTTTCTATTTAATTTTTCACTCTATCGCTGATTACTTTCAGTAAGTAATCGCCGTACCCACTTTTCTTAAGGGGGGCCGCTAGCTTTTCTAGTTGTTCAGCGTCGATATAGCCCATTCTGTAAGCCACTTCTTCAGGGCAGCACACTTTCAACCCCTGGCGCTTTTCGATAGCTGCAACAAAATTGGCAGCATCAAGCAGCGAGTCTAACGTGCCCGTATCAAGCCAAGCAGAACCTCGCCCCATTAGCTCTACCTTCAAACTACCATCTTGAAGGTATAAGTTGTTCAAGTCGGTTATTTCAAGCTCACCACGATGAGACGGCCTTACTTCTTTAGCAAAGTCTACCACGCGATTATCGTAATAGTACAAACCAGTTACCGCGTAATTTGATTTCGGCACGGCTGGCTTTTCCTCAATAGAAAGTGCCTTCCATTCGTCATCAAATTCTACTACTCCATAGCGTTCTGGGTCGTTAACGTGATAACCGAATACCGTGGCGCCATGTTCTTGGTTATATGCGCTTTGAAGTGAAAGCTTTAGATCATGGCCGTAATAAATGTTATCACCCAGAACAAGAGAGCAACTATCGTTACCAATGAACTCTTCACCAATAAGGAATGCTTGTGCTAAACCATCGGGCGACGGTTGAACAGCGTACTGAATGCTCATTCCTAATGCAGAGCCGTCGCCAATAAGGTCGATAAAACGTTGCTGTTCATCTGGGGTGGTGATAATCAGTACGTCACGGATACCCGACATCATTAACGTCGTTAATGGATAAAAAATCATTGGCTTGTCGTAAACAGGCATTAACTGCTTACTAACTACTTTGGTTAACGGGTGCAGACGTGTGCCGGATCCGCCAGCTAGTATTATTCCTTTTCGCATTTTAACCACCTTGTTATTGGTCGAGTATCATTATCGAATAAAAATTTCTTTGTTAAATTGTCTGCAGCAGTATCAACGATATGTTGAAATTCACTGTCTGCTTTCATCTTCATAACTCTCCGCATTTTTACGGCCGCATCTTTAATTGACGCATTTGCCCATCGTGAAGCACTTGGACATGGGTATTCGTTTTCTTTTACCAATATTAGTTCGAAATCTACTAACCAAGGATAATCCTTAGGGAAGAGATCAGTATTTCCCGAGTAATTAGTAGCGATAACAGGTAATCGCCTTTGTATAGCCTCGGCTAGAGTCCGCCCAAACCCTTCACTTCTATGTAGTGATACATAACAATCAGTGGTTCGCCAGAGCAAATCTAATTCATTAGAGGTCATTAATCGGCTTATAATTTTTATTCGTCTGTCAGAAAATGCCTTTTTTTTCACAGACGCCCATTGATTACTGTCTGCCTCGTTCGAAACTTTTAAAACTAACTCAACATTTTCAGAAAGATGAAACGCCTGCTGAAATGCTTGTACAACTGCTAAAGGGTTTTTTCTCTCTATAAAAGAACTCGCATCAAAAATGAATAAGAACCTGAAAGGTGCGCTGTGGTTCTTACTTTCAATTGAGCTTCTATTTAACGGCTTTAATATCGGTGCAGCATAGTGCACTTTACTGTGTACTTTTTTGAGTGCTTTTGACGTAAATTCTGAAATACCCCAAACCTCTTCAAAAAAGGAAAAAGTCGACTCCCATTCTTTGGGAAGGTTTTCAAGTTCCCACGGCGGTACAGCTACAGCGCGTCCGAAATACTCTTTAAAATCATCATAAATAGAAAGCAAATGATTTATTTCAATAGCATTTAAAAGAAAAATTGTTTTGTTGTACGTTACCTCGCCCTCATTGGGGTGGGTAAAAGAAGCAGGGTCATCAGTGGGATGTCCGATATGAAAAATAGAATAGCGATACCCCATGTTATCTAACAAAGCCGCATAAGCTCGAATATCTTCACCTAGACCTAACCGTCCTCGGCTATACCCGACCAGATTAACTCCCTCGTGATCACTAGAACATTTTGCGAAACCGTTTAGCTTTGCCATGGGCGCTTTCATATGTTTCAGAAGCTTTTCTAGCCCATCTATATTAAAAATACTTCTGGCGTATTCGTTATACCAAGAAGCTACTTCAGCTCGTTTTCTGAAGGTTGATAGATCAGTATTAAGGTTAAGCTTCTGTCTTAACAGAACCATTAAATTAATAATTGTAAGAGATTGATCTTGAGTGACACCTACAACCGGAGAAAAAAGCTGCTCCCATATGTATGATGGAATCGCTTTCACTCTTTTTTCGGTCCAAGGAAGGTGGTAATTGAAAATGTCCATACCGTCTATTTTAAGCCCCAGCCCTACCTAGTAATGCTCTAATTTTAGAAAGTACTTTTTGTGCCCTCGGAAGACATGCTTCCACAATAGATAGGCGTTCTGGTGACTTTTCTACACTTTGATATTTCCATTCACTCTCATATAGGTAGAGCACCTTTTTTAACACCTTCGGCTCTCTTAAAAACCGCCTAAGCATTATTTCAAATGTCTCGTTAGAAATAAACTGTGGTAGCTTGGGTTTCTGTTCAATCGACTTACAATGCACTATAAAGGTCTCTGCTTCATTTACTTCATAGCGATGACAAAAGGAACGAAGTTGACAAGTAAATTCATTCCTGAGCTTTTCAAAAGTAATAGGTGGTATGAAGGAGTAATCGACAATTCCTTCTTGCTGACGCTGTAAAAAAGTGTCCATGTCGCCTTGCAATGTGTCTAGTGGCAACTGGTTGAACCAACGTTTAAACTCAAGCCCCTCTAGAGTATATGAAGTGTTGATTTTCATACTATCTATGTTTTTAGGAGCCACGTTGATTTGACTCAAAAAGTCTTCGACCAAATTCCCTCCCACGAAACACTTGTCGTGATATGGCCTGAGAATAAAACGCTGCTTCCCTACAACGCTGATTACGCTATCTAAAGTATTCAGCTGATGAGCTTCAGGGAGGCTAGGTAATCCAAACGCACGCACTTCATTATGCCTTTTTACGCCTTGGTTATACGACGACTCGGCGACATCTAACGGAAATCTTAAGTACCCTATAAATATAGCTTGAGGAAACACCTCAGCCAATTCCTCAACACAGTTGAAAAAAAACTCTGACGAAAGAAGCAGTGTGCGTGCTCCCGACGCAGTATGACTATTTTTCAAGAGCTGAAGCTTATTGCCGTCTAACACTAAGTCATTGTCTATTGGAGTATACAATGAAAATAAATTTCCAGAGCTGATACCATTTATGTCCAATGAATGTTCAGGGTAAAACAGCCCATTCTCGTTCAAAAACTCTCGATTTTCATTGAGCCATTTCTGTATCGCAGAAGTCCCCGTTTTAGGAGGACCTATGTGTATAACAACATTCAATGAAGTAGCACCTATTTTTTGTCTAGCTACTGAAGATCTCTTAGGAAGCGTTCGAGTATTTCGTCTTTCGCTTCTACGTCATGCCGTTTATAGTCAGTATCTAATTTTACTTTTGAAACTTCTGACCCTAAATCTAAAAAATCAGTAATGCGGCGCATTTCGCTCTCAGTTTCCGCGACTAACCCGTCATATTCTATTGCTAATATTTGGTCACTGAATATTTGACTAATTTGCTCATTCAACTTAACTTCATCTTTTTTAAGTTCAGTGTATATTTTGTAAATAGCGTTAAAGCTATAGCTTTTAACTAAGCCATATGAAGAGTGGCTCTCGTTATCGCTTTTTACATGCCACTTATTAGAAATTTGAGCGAACCACTTAGAAACCGCCTGCTCTTCTACAGAACCTCGAGTTAGCCTCAAGACTTTGTGCCCTTTAAAGAATGAACGAAGGTATTCATCAGAATATATGCTTCGGAGCCACTCTAGTCTTTCTGTAATAATCTTTGTTCCAAAAAAGCCATTTTCACTGACAACGCTGCACTGAAGTGTGTTGTACCAGTCGGCAAAACTAAACGCCTTAGCTTTGAGCGCTTCAAATACTGGCCTTGTTAAATGCTCCTTTGGAAAACCTGCCTTGTTCGTTTTTTCCAATAAGTCGCATAAAACCGTGCTACCTGAACGAGGAGTACATAGGACGACATACTTGCCCGTAAGCTCTTTATTGTCGGCCCCATTATTAAGCTTATTAACTCGAAAAGACCAATTGAAAACAATATCAGAGTAAATACCTTTAACTTCACTCTTAATAGCATTTTCGGCGCAATATTCAATTACCTTGTGTTTTAAGATCTGCTCCTGAGTAGACGAAGCGACTATAATCTTGTTTACCTTATTACGCTTAAGCACCTGCTGCCATGAACTCGCCGTGGCAGTCAAACAATTTAGACTTGTTTCATCAAGCCACTTTTCAGACTCATGTGAGTCAAAGAGCAAGAGGTCGGATTCGCCTAATGCGCTTAAAAATTTACTAATATTAGGATGTACCCAAGGCTTCAATAGACGATTAAATGACAAACGTTCAGGAGGATTAAGAACCGTATTATCGGCTTTCCGAGCAGAAAAATTACTTTCCTTGATAAACTGAAACAACTTTTCTGCTAATTCGGCATGCATTTCAGGAGACGGATAGTATCGGTTTAAATTAGTCGTATTATCATTTATCCCCATCTTCACAGATGCCGTGCTTCCCTCTTCCCCCACCAACTTCTGAGGCATACCTATATTAGAAAAATACTCAAAATACGCATCTGTTTCAGCTTTAACAACATCAATCAGGGTTTTATCAATTAGCTGGGGAAACTTCCATAGTTGATCAAAACTATCGAATACCAACTTCTGAGGAGGCTTAAAGTGAGAATAATAGAGTAAAACTATAGGCCGATTGATTTGCTTTATTAAAGCCATCATTTTGTCTAACCAAACGCCTCGTTGTTCAATTAGTATAGATTGAAACTCTTCTCTAGATTCATTTTCAAAAATGTCCTTCCAAAGCTTCCCTGACAACTGTCGGCCTTCGAATAGATTTGATTTAAAGTGGTTTAACCCACCTTTATCTTTAAAAAGTGAGTTGGATACAGAGCGACCACTCATTACCTGAAGAATAACAAACTCGGATTTATTCACTACCTCTAAAAGCTTAGGCCTCTGAAGATAGTATTCAGGCCCAACTCCACCACGGCCTAAATTCAATGATTGCATTCCAAGCTTATTCGACAACAATTCTGGGTAAGGTTCTTTTGCGAAACGCCCAAGCGTCTGCGCTGCCCCTAAGCAAGTAAAAAAAGGTTTATTCAAATCTGGAAGTGGTGCTCTTACAAACTCATCAACTTCAGCGCACAGCTTATAGTCATAGTTTATAAAGTGACCATCGTTGGACTGATACAAGCCTAATTCTTTGTTTGGATCTCTATTCATTATTAATTACTTCCGCGTACCCTGCTTCTTTTATAGCTTTCAAAAGACTTGAATTATAGCCTGCGATTTTTGCTCGAGCTGATTCTAATTCACCTTGGTAGTACTTTACCAAGTCATTCTTGATGCGTTCATTCAGGAGTTCGATATCAATTTGTATAGCTTTTCCTAAAAGTGTCGACAAAAAACGTTCTAACTTTTCAACACTCGGAATTGTTATACCACACTCGAGCAAAGGCTCATTGTTTCTTAAGCCGCACACTAGACCGCCCAATGCGTGGTATTCAACGCTCTCCGCTCGTGGGAGTATAAAGTTTTTACACATATCATAATTTGGCCTTCTTCTTATGACATGTACTTTGCCAATGTTACTCCCTAACAGTTGCAAAGTATGAAGTGCAGAACCTTCGGAAAAAACAAGGTTTTGGCTAGATAAATATTTTTCTAACTGAGCTCGTAATTCGAAATTTTCAGGCTTGAAAATTTCATAGCCATGGGCGCTTAAAACGTCTTCAATATAAGACTCCCCAGCTATGAGCCCCTTAGCCTGTGATGAACGGGAAACAAAAACGTTATTTGATTTCCTCTTAGGTATTTCTTTAGACGCTATTAACTTGTTAAGTTCTTCTAGATATTTTTTGCTTGGGCCTATATTAGGTAACTGCTCTTGTTGTTCGACCACGACTAAGGATTTTGCAAGTACAGGCCTATTTATTAGTAATAGGTGCTCTTTAATGTCTAGCCAATCAATAATGGCCTTGAAAAAATTAGGTGTTTCATTCAAGTTATATTGACTATTGTTCGGTGCACTAAATGCATAACGACCTTCAATGCCAAGGCTACGATAAGCCATGACTCGTGTAATAAAATCTGCTATCTGATGACCAAAGTGATCTACGATTGGGCCGCACCAAAAAATAGGCTGTGATTCATAAACAAAGATTTCGCCATCTGAAATCTGGGGCACATCATCTTTTAGAATATTGTTTCTTTTAAACCTGATATCCGTCTGTGTATCCCACTCTGGCCATACTGGTCCCAATTGATGTTCAGAGCGACCAAAAGGCGACCCGAGCACTTGTTGTATGGGCATTACAGGAATATTATAAAACGTTTTAAACATAATGTTTGGGCTTACTTTTTGTTGGATTGAATATTTTCAAAACACTAAAACCAGTAATCAGAAAAAGCGGATCTCTTGGCATTTATTAGCTTGATTTCATTTTTTGATAGATATTTTTCAATCTCAACTTCGTTTTTTTGTGGGGCTTGATTGAGTAAAGGATCCCATGCCTGTTGCTTACGTTCTTTTGAAGACACTGATCCTGCAGTTTCTTCCCCAAGAAATTCAAATAAGCGACTTAACGTTTCATCAGGGTTACTCGTTAGCTGTCCGTAAGGAACGATTTTACATGCATCTCCGAAAGAAGAAGTAAGTTCCTTAATTTTGCTTTCAATGGTAACTAAGTAATTAGCATATTGTTCAACCGAGTGAGACAACCAAGCTATACTGGGGTCATCCTTAGCCTTACCCAAAGCTATTTCTTTTTGGTAGCGCTTCTTATGAGACGCAATAATTTCTGAGATATCACGAGTACATATAAGTACTTTTGCTTTAGGAAAAGTCTCAAATATTTCGGAGGTACAACGGATATGAGCCGGGGTTTTTTCTACAAAGCGTTTACCCCCAAGGTGTTTTGAGGAATGATACACGAACGCTCGTAATATATGCTTGTACCGTCGCTCAAACCATATTTCATCTCTATTCGGGTCGTTAGCGAATGCTAGCGGCATACCTAGGCTGGTTAATTGGTTATTTCTTTCAACGAGCGGGCTTATACTGTCTTGAAATGCTGTTAAGTTCTTTTGACCTAAATAAACACGCATTTCATAATTATCTGGCCCAGCGGGTTCTAGTAATAACCAGGGCTTTATGAAGCAAAAGGTTTCTACAGTGGCGTGAGAAAAATCACAAAATGCTGAATGGTTAGAAACCTGTTGGAACAAGAGACTCGTTCCACTTCTTTCAGGACCGACTATAAAGACAGGCTCTTGTTCAAAAGCCCACTGTCTCAACATCTTTTTGTATAACTGAAAATCCATTGATTCAACCGAATATGTTCTTAAAATTATTTATATGCTCGCTATTGTAACGTTCAAAAACAATTTTGGAGTTTTGAAGTAAATCATGAAGGCGTTTATCGTCAAGGTTTAAAAGGTTGTTCACCATCTCTTTAATTGACGTTGATTTGTGAAGCGCATCAAACGACGGTATACCAACCATCGCATCTTCAGTCGCTAATAACGATTTGCCATACGAAAGCGCTTCTAAAGACTTAATTTTTAGGCCCGTGCCACCCACCATCGGATTAATCGCTATATCAATTTCACGATAAAATTCATCTAGGTCATCCACGAGGCCGACGATATCAAAAATTTCATTTAATTCGGAAAATGCCTTGCATACCGTGCCACCCAGAACAAACTTAAAGCGTTGCATCAACGCAGGCACTTCCATTACCGCTTCTTGAAAAACTCTCAGGCTTTCAATGTTGAAAGGGTTTCCAGAGCCGATATAACCAATAACAATTTTTTCATTTTTGGTTGAAACCAATGGCTGATAGGGCACCACGTAACCCAAGACTTCTACTTGCTTAGTGGTTATGGTCTCAAAGTAGGCTTTTTCTTCATCTTGTATAGCGAGTACAATATCAGCTCTATCGAGTGCGTACGCTTCTTGTTCTTTTGTTGTATAAAACCAAACAGGTTCTAAGCCCGCTTCTTTCGCGACTATATGTCGGTCGCCAAAAACATCATGTGTATCGATGACTTTTTGTGTTGTTTCGGGTACAACCTCTAAGACCTTTGAGAACCAGACATAATTAGCAAGGCATACGTCAAAATCCCACGTTTGGCATAGTTCATCGACATAATCAGATATTCTTTCGTCATACCAGTCATCTATATCAAAATACTCATCAAACGAAGGTTCTGCTGCAGGCCCTTCTGGCTTAACAAAATGGAAATAGTCCCACTGACGCTCCATTTCTTGTTGTTGTTTTTCGTTTAGCCCTTCCATACCAAAATACAGAAAATGAACTTGATAGCCACAAAGTTGGAACATCCTGTTAAGGCGGTAGATTCTGGCACTATTCCCCTGAAACTGCGGATGGGAAGGTATAGGCGACACAATTAATACGTGCTTACTCATAAAGGCATCTCCTCCCACTCAACATTAAGAGAAGATAATGAGACACTCATTGCCTTGCCATCTATGTTGACACTCTGCTCGGAAACCACATATAACTCTGCCAAGTAGCCGTCCTGTGAGGCGTAATAAGGAATTTTAACGTTTTCACCCTCTTGCACATCTTGTGTTAATTTTAGGGCGCCATTGACAAAACATCGTAATGTAGAACTAGTTAGGCCATTAACCAAAGAGAATACATCAAAGCTAACTACATAGTGGCCTTTTGCTCGTAAAGGTAAAAACAACCTTACACCATTGTCTCCTACCCAACGCCAATAGTGCTCTCCATCACTTTCCATAGGGTACATGCCAATATTGAGAATTCTATCTAGATAGTACCAACGACGTTTGTGAATGAAGAAATCTTTAGTTTGCGTGGCTAGTTTATCATTTGCTCCTAGCAACTCGGGCCAGGCTTGCTCTGCTAAGTGTGTTAGCGGGAGTTTGACGTTGACTTCAAAAGCATGACCAGCTAATAAACTGTTGACGTTTTCAAGGAAGTTTTCGCTAGGTACTAACCAACAATAACTATCAGCATTGCTTTCATTGAGAGGCTCTAACGTATTAGTTACCGCTTTATAATTTGTCTTTAAACACCACTTTAAAATGTGTTTAGCGCTTTCTTTATTAACAAAGCCACTTAATAAAGGTGCATGTTTAGAAACTGTACCTTCCGACGCTAGTAGTAAATCTTCATATAGGGTGCTCAGCGCTAACCAACTCAGATTTTTTCGGCCACTTAAATACTGGTCGGGCGTTCTCAACCTCAACATATGGGGTTGCTCTGCAAGCCCCTCATAGCCAGCATCAACCTTAGGTGAAAACTCTAAATCCATCGAATTGCTATTTAGGCATACAGGGCTAACACCTACGTCCTTAATAGCCTTCAAGAAAGGAAAGCCTTGCTGCCTACACAGGTTATGATCTGCCAAGTAAGTTATTCTAGCTCCGGCAGATTCCGCTAAAATTCCAATTATACTTTGTGGGATACCATCTATTACCACTTCTCCGATAGAAGTAAAGCTACGTAAAAATGCAGAGGTAACAAGAATATCTAAATTTATCCCGTGCAAAGAACTAGCTAACGCAAGAGGAGACTCTGCATAGTTTTCCGAACTAATCATGCGCCGCTTTTTCTCTCATTTTGATTGTATAACCACTGTAGCTCACTCGCTCCATTATCGTAGACTGGGGGGTTAACATTAACCATCCAAGACCGCTTAATAGAAGAAAAAACCCACCTTTCGCTGCGAGGACATTCGTCAGTAAACATGCTTATATCTTGTGGACCTGCTATGGTCTTATCAACAGAAAAACCAGCAGCCGCTAACATTTTTTTAAGACTAGCTCTAGACAAACTGTATTCAGATAACAAATCTTCTGGCACTAGAAAAGAAAGAATAAGCTTACCACCGAGCGCTAAAACGGCATTTATACCCATCAACCAATTCATGGGAGATACCGCAATGTCGCTTAACGAGGCGTCTATAACGGCTAACGTGTTTAGTTGCCCTCTTGTACTTAACGCTATTTGATCAATAGGCACTTCGAGGATATCTTTCTGTGCGTAACCAAAGAGTTCACGAAGTATATAAACTTGATACTCTTGGCTCTCTGCTACACTTAATACACGCTCATGGTTTAAGGGTATTAAATTGGCTCGCCACCATAAATTGTTGTAATCTTCATTTACTTTTGAGGTGCGTTCCCAATTAGATATTGTTTCTAGAGGAAGGTATTCATGAACGTTAACGTTAAGGGCTCTGCGATTAAACTTAGTTTTATCGATAAGCTTTGATGCCTCATTCAGATATGCATCGGTAGTCGCACTTATGTTGTGCGTTCGTTCAACCCATTTTTGCGCGTTTTTACCTATCGTAACCCGATAAACTTTGTCCTCAATAAGCCGCTTTAACTGGGCGCATAAATTATGGTCAAAATCTTCATTCCACTCTAACTTAATAGCGCAGTCGTTAGGTACTTCGCCAAACGGACCAATGTTCACTACAACGCAACATAACCCCATTCCCATAGCACGGGTTAATGTTCCTGACGACTCCCCGCCAGTGGGGTAGCGTAAGTTAATAATAAAATCAGACGCCAGCATGTATTTAAAGAATGCGTCTTCGTCAAGGAACCCCGTAACAACCACGTTTTCTGTAAGTCCACTATCTGCAATATCTTGGTAAACGTCATACTCATGAGGTTTACACTGCCCCGCTAAAACATAGGTAAAGTCTATACCCTGTTTTTTAATAGTGCTTAACGCTTTAAGCACAGACTTAATTTGTTTGGCTTTTGCGATGAAACCCATTGATGTGATAACAGGCTTGTTGCCAGGTAGGCCCAATTGTCCACGATATTGCATTTTTAATTTTGGCTGATATTGCCTAGCAGCGGGCGAAAAATGGTGAGGTACCACACAAACATTAGAATGCCCTAACGCACCAATTTTATCTGCGGAGTATTTTGAATGAACAAGTATACGTTCTGCGGCGGTGATAATACTGTTGTTCATCATCAGTTCGTGAGGCATAAATCGCCCTTTCCAACCAAACTCAGCTAATTGCTTGCCTATCGTCTCTCCTGCTTCACCGTAATTGTTCGCTAGCGCTAATTGATAACCTTCTTTATCACCTATTGATAAATTAGTGAGGTCAATCAAATAATGCAGATTCAAATCATGAACAACTACCAAGCCAGGTTTAGCAAGCAAAACGGGTAACATATACTTCGTATCAGGGTTGTTCCCTACATGGTATATGTGAGGTATGGATGAATAATAACCTTGTTGCCACATGTATTCCTCTAGTCGAAGAATACGTATATCTGCGGCAATATCCACGGGTTCCGGGTGAGTATTTTCTATAACAACTGTTACTTTCGTCTTCCTACTAAAGTAAGGGAGTTGTTCGGCAAAATAATCTGCTATTCCATTGGGCTTAGGCGGTAGCGGGCAGAATACCAGTACCTCAGTTAGCATGTTAATCATTACTTTTCTGATTCTAACTGCTTTTTGATATAGTCGAATTCACGCTGCATACGTTCATTCTGTATGGCAAGTAAAGCATCCATTCTTCGTTCAACCTCGACAGAGAAATCGCCTAGTACGTCAGTAAAACTACTTTTAATGGAAATAGGTTCGGCCGTTACTCTTTTACTATTTATATACAAATGTACTTGGCGAGCTTGGGCAGAAAAAGGCAACATTTCGAGTTGCAACGTGAAACCATGGCAGCCGTTACCGACACCTGCGGCAACCAAATCTTCTCTAAGCGTTGCAGCAGTGGTTTTCGCCAGCACTTTGTCATCGCATTTTAATTCAATTTCACATGGCTTGGATGGGTTAGCGGTATTCACTGCCCAGCCTGCAACAATATCGCTTCTTACTGTATCGATATGATAATTAAGTTCACTTTTTCCCAGTAGTCGCTTTATAAAGTTTTTTAGTTTGCGTTTCATTTACTCTTAACTTCCAATCTGTTCAGTAGACGATAATACCTTAATTAAAATAAGGCTTCATTATAAGTTATTCGATGTACCATTTACTGTGCTTGTGAACAAACTCACATTTCAGCATTTCACTTTTATCAAACCATTTGTACTCATTGTGCTGGGCGCTTGGTAACGTCGAAAGATCAATATCGCAAATAAGCTTATAACCCAAAACAACATAATGAGTAGAAACGTCTTCTCCGAAAACATAGTCGTCGTAAAAGTGCTCGTAAGGCCCTAGAAAAATAGCATTTTCTCTTTTAAAAACTTCACCGATCTCAGACTGTGTAAGGCGCTGAAAAGCATCGTCCATGCTCTCGCCTTTTTGAATTCTACCACCAGGCACAAACCAATAGCCTTTCGCCGGTCGATTATTTCGATACCCTAGTAATATTTTTCCGTCTGTATTTTCGATAAGAAGATCAATGGACACAAGTGGTGTACTATCGATAACAGTGGTAAACACACTTTTTTCTAAAAAAGCCACATTTAAATCCCTATTCGCAAAAACACCGGGCAAGCCCCGGTGTCTTAAACCTTAAAAAGCCACTAGCCTCTGAAATTATCTTGGTTTGCTAAAAACCAATCAAAGGCATGCTTTAGGCCACTTTCAAGGTTGTAGGTATGCTTCCAACCTAAAGCGTGTAAACGAGAGACATCCATAAGCTTCCTTGGCGCACCATCTGGCTTACTGGTGTCCCATTTAATCTCACCTTGAAAGCCCGTTACTTTCGCCACTGTTTCAACCAACTCGCGAATAGTACAATCTTCTCCTGTACCCACGTTTATATGACTTAACATAGGCTGAGTATTGGCTTGATATGTTTCATTATCAAGTTCCATCACATGCACACTTGCAGCAGCCATATCATCTACGTGTAAAAACTCACGCATGGGCTTGCCACTGCCCCACGCCACTACTTCACTATCACCCCGTTGCGCGGCTTCATGAAAACGGCGAAGAAGAGCAGGAATTACATGAGAATTTTCAGGGTGAAAGTTATCATTAGGGCCATAGAGGTTTGTTGGCATTACAGACCGATAATCTCTGCCGTATTGCCTGTTGTAGCTTTCACACAACTTAATGCCAGCAATTTTGGCAATAGCATACGGTTCGTTAGTTTCCTCTAATGTACCAGTAAGCAAAGCTTTTTCCGTCATCGGTTGCTCTGCCAATTTTGGATATATACAACTAGAACCCAAGAACAACAACTTTTGCACATCATTGGCGTGGGCAGCATGAATAATATTCGCTTCTATCATTAGGTTTTCATAAATGAATTCCGCTGGATAGGTATTGTTAGCGTGTATTCCGCCCACTTTAGCTGCTGCGAGATAGACTTCGTCAATGGCGTTCTCGGCGAAAAATGCAGATACCGCTGCCTGATTGGTTAAGTCTAGTTCTGAACGTGTTTGTGTGATTATTTTAATGCCATCTCGTGCTTCGAGTTGTTTAACTATGGCGGCACCTACCATTCCTCTGTGGCCAGCAACAAATACTGTTTTCATAACTATTTCCTCGACTACAAAAAGCCTCCAATGAGGCTTCTATAGTAACTAACTCTTTACAAGTATTTATTCTTTAGCTACCGCAACTGAATAACCATGTTGTTTAAGTAAAGCATGCTGCTTGGCTTTGCCAAGGTCATGAGCCACCATTTCTGCACACATTTCTTCAACGGTAATTTCTGGTACCCAACCTAGTTTCTCTTTGGCTTTTGTTGGGTCCCCTAGTAGTGTTTCTACCTCTGCGGGACGGAAATAACGCGGGTCAACTTCTACTATAACATCGCCCACTTTCACACCAGGTGCAGTTTCACTATCTACTGCTGTAACAGTTGCCACCTCTTTAACACCCTCGCCGCTGAACTCAACGGTAATGCCCGCTTCTTTCGCTGACATTCTTACAAATTCGCGTACAGAGATTTGCTTACCTGTAGCAATAACAAAGTCTTCAGGTTTATCTTGCTGCAACATCATCCACTGCATACGAACGTAGTCTTTAGCGTGGCCCCAGTCGCGAAGTGCATCCATGTTGCCTAAATAAAGTTTAGATTCTAAACCTTGAGCAATATTGGCAATGCCGCGCGTAATTTTGCGGGTAACGAAGGTTTCTCCGCGGCGTGGCGACTCATGATTAAATAATATACCGTTACATGCATAAATACCGTAAGATTCACGGTAATTGACCGCAATCCAATAGGCATACATTTTTGCTACCGCATAGGGTGAACGTGGGTGAAAGGGTGTGGTTTCTTTTTGTGGAATTTCTTGCACTTCACCGTAAAGCTCAGACGTAGACGCTTGGTAAAACTTAGTTTTCTTTTCGAGGCCTAAAAAGCGAATAGCCTCTAACAGACGTAGTGTGCCCATTGCGTCAACATCTGCGGTATATTCAGGCGCTTCAAACGACACCGCTACGTGAGATTGCGCGCCTAAGTTATACACTTCATCAGGCTGCACTTCTTGCATTATGCGAATTAGATTTGAAGAATCCGTTAAGTCACCATAATGCAGAATGAAATTGGCATTTTCTACGTGAGGATCTTCATAAATATGGTCCACACGTTGTGTGTTAAACAAAGAAGCACGACGCTTAATACCGTGAACTTCATATCCTTTTTCTAATAAAAACTCGGCTAAATAAGAGCCGTCCTGGCCGGTTACACCGGTAATAAGTGCCTTTTTCATTTATACCTTCAATAAACTAAATATATAACTATGACTAAAAGTTCGTAAGTTTTTACTGCATGCTTTTTAATTTTGCGACAAAGTGGCCTAGAACGCTACCTTGGACCATTTCTATTTTCCCCTCTTTGTCTTCGAAAACCAACATTTCGCCTTCTGAAACAGGAAAGGACTCCAATGAAGCTAACCGTTGCTGCTCGCTTATGCACCTATTAATCTCTTCAATATATTTGCTCATACCAACTTCCGACAGCTGGCCTTGTACTTTGCAAAAATTTGCCATGACTCTTCTTGCTATATGAATTTGGCTTATCGACGCAAATTGCACCCATAAATTCCAATCCCCAGCATAACGAAATGAATTAAAAGCAGTTTTATCAATAGCACCCCACAATTTTGCCTTAAAGAAAGTGCCTTCTTGTTGTAGAAAATTCCAGTGTTTTCCGTCAGCTAAACCTCGGCTAATTATTGCACTGTTGACTGGTCTGAAACTTTGTTTAAGGGAACCGTCTGCCTCCATAACCGAAGATATACCAGTTATCCATTGAATGTCGTACGAAGCAGAACACTTTGAAACATGAGCAAATGCGCCAGGTAAAAAATGATCATCCGCATTTATCCAAGACAGCCATTCGTTCCCACCTAGCCCAAACTTGTCAAAGGCTTTTACGAGTGCATCATACATTCCATCGTCTTTCTCAGTGTCAAAAGTAAAAGTCAACGATTTACAATTGTATCCAATACTCCCTTTGCTGAGCTTTTCTTTAACTCTCTGTAAAATTTCAACAGTCCCATCTGTTGAGCCACCGTCTTGTACATGATACCGGAGGTGAAAATCCCCTTCCTGCCCTAGAACACTTTCTATCGTTTTCTCTATGGTGGCTGAGGAATTAAAGCAAGGGGTACAAATACAGAATGTCGGAGCGCCATTAGTTGGCCCTGAAAAACTCCAAATCAACTCATTAATCTGTTGTGATCGCAACGACCAATCTCTCTCATACCATATCCTCTTTAGCCGGCTTCTATAAAGTTCAGATTCCTTACCTTGATTCAATGAATTAACAACGTCAAGTAATCTCGTTTTACATTTGCCGTCTAGTAAGCTACTCACAGTTTCTAAACCTGCAGCTAAGGCAGCATTATTAAGATAATCACAATTTCTTGCTAGTGCCAATAGCTGGCCATAAGCTAAAACTACAGGACTTCTTCCAGAAAGCCCCAAATTACGTCTGTCATAGATGGTTCCAATGGTTCCAGAGTGGCTCCAATATTCTCCCTCTTCCATAAACGCAATTAGTCTCATTTTCAGAGCCCAGTCTTCATAAATTTCCATATTCATATCAAAGCCCATTGCTTTGATAAATAGAGATTTCCTAAACATCATATCTCGTGGTACAGGAAATTTACGAGAACATACATTTTCGAGCATGTCTTGTTTGTACATTCTATTGTAGGCTTTGGTTTCTATATGCACTTGTGCATCTTTATTCAGCATCAATATGTCACTAAAAGAAACTACTACTTCAGGGGAATCAAACTGCTCATATTCAGCAGCTAACTTACCCGGAAAAATCATATCATCACCGTCGAGCGTAGTGATCAAGTCAACATCCATACTTTTTATCGCTTCATCACGATTTCTAGTGACTCCAACATTCACATCTCGTTCAATTAGTCTGATCTCTATATCACTAAATTTGCTTATATAGTCTTTAATTAATTCAACTGATCTGTCCGTAGAGCAATCATCTGCAATTACAATCAGGTCAGGCTTTTTAGATTGCTTTATAACAGATTCGAGACACTGAATAATTGTATATTGATCATTAAAACAAGTAATGAGTACACCTAAAGTTCCTAAATCAAGATCTGAATTTGCCACCAATTCAAATCTAAAGTCACCGCTAATCTCATTTATAAGTGATTCAGATTTCGGTAATCGGAGATTAAATTTTTCATCTAGCTTATTCTCAATATCTAGCTTGCTATAACCTAACTTGCTTATTGCTGCCTCCGGAACTAAATCCAGAGTAGTTAAAAACTGCTTTGCATGTTTAAAGCTTTCTATACTTTTTAACCACTTGTTGTTGTGCGAAGGGTCAGGGCGATTTTTTGAATAGACTGAAGATGGATCACCGAATGTGAATTTTTTAATCGCTGAATTCTGATTATAATTTACAAAGTTCTCATTAAACTTAATACCCAAGAATGAGAAAATCTTCGCTGCTTGAGACTCAGGCTCTGAAACTAACGTTTCGTAATCAATGACTAGCTTATTTTTACAGTTTTTTTGACTAAATTCAGCAAGCTTTTGAAAGCCATACTTAAAATCATTCACCGCCAACTTATCAGTATTGACCTTAGCATAATCGTTAGAGTACCAAGTTGTAGCATAAGACGATATAACTGCTGCAGGGTTTCTTTTCAAAACAATAAATTTCGCATTAGGATATATTTGTGAGAGTTTCTCTACAACATGCACATATCGCGGCGTTTTATCTAGAAAATATCTAGTTTTCAGCTGTGAGAGAACAGTCGAGTAAATCGAGTCTGCATAAACCTTTTGTGCGTTATCAATAATATTATTAAGGCCTGTGTCATTGACAAACTCATTTTTCGCCATAATATTTAAGTTTTGACCATACGACGCTTCAATTAAACTCTCATCATACATAGATGCAAGAGGTAACATGAACCAAGGCTCGCCAGCTGTCGAGATTTCATCACTTTGATCTATTATTCGTTGTAAAAGTGTTGAACCAGAGCGCGGCATAGAAATCAAGAAACACACTCTTTTCTCTATATTACTAATTAGTGAAGATTGCGCCTTGTTAATCGTATGAAAATGTGGTGCAGCCCAATCTCCATTTGTACTTAAAAGGTCTCTATAAAAGGTATCTATCTCATCAATATCTACAGAGCCAAACTGTAGTTTTCTTATCACTTTCCAGCGCTCTAGAGTTCTGGTTGTGAAATCTGCACTTATACCAACCGGCTCAATCTGTGAAATCACCAAATCTAATTTACTAAATTGTGCACCGGTAGAATAAAATTTTGCAATAAGTTCGAAATCAGAGACTACCGTGTTGGACAACGAATATGAACCCAGCTTTTTTAATAAGCTTGTTTTGAAAAAGGCCGACTGGTGACAACAAATCATTCCACGCCAAATATTTCGGACGTCTAAAGGTCTCCATATAGAATTATCTTCATACCTTGCAGAGCCATAAATAAAATCAGGGTAACTATTAGATTCTGCGTGTTTTATTACCTCGCATACTACCTCATTGGAATCAAAGCAATCTCCTGAGTTCATGAAAATGCAATAGTCAGAATTACTCAGTTCAACTCCCCTATTCATTGCATCATAAACGCCTTTATCATCACCATAGGCAACAATATCTATTAAACCCTCAACTTCCTTTAGATAATCTAACGAACCATCATCTGAATTACCATCGATTACAATAAATTGAATATCATCTCTGGCTTTCTGACTCAGAACAGTATTTATAGTTTTTTTAAGACCTTCTCTATTATTATAGTTGACTGTCACCACAGTAACCTTTTTACGCTGGGTTAGAGAGCTCCTGCAATTCTCAGCAAGAATTTCGTTCTTCTCACATAGTTTACGAGCGTAAGATATCAGCCGATATGGTGCTAGTTTCTTCGTAAATTTTTGGTCACAGTATTTTATGACTTCCTTTGGTTCATTGGCTGAAGAATATATTTTTAACTCTTCAATAATGGAGCTCAGTCTTTGCATCCTTTTAAATTTCCTAATTATAGGTAACCGTAAGCTTTCAACCAATGTGAAAACTTGTTTTCAAACATATTCACTATATCGGAGGATAACTCAGTAGTGAAATTTGTATCGCTTTCCCCTCGATGATTAGGGTGTAGCTGCGTCTCTGTATCAAATTTCTTTGGAGGTTTCAAATTTTTAAGCTGCGCAGAAATAGTCATTGCTTGCTTTTCATTTAAAGGAAGCCCTATTTTTTCGGCAACTCTAGAAATAACCGATTCGGGAGCATTTTTCAGATCACAATATTCAACCTCTAAATTGCTTTTGCTTTCCCAAAAGGGATGAACAAAATTAACCAAGCGATCTGTAACATTAAATATTGCATCCTCTTCTCTCTCTAACCACTTCATTCTAATTAGTGAAGCAACAGAGTTTCTAACATCTCGCCTAGTAGTGATAACAATGTCAGCAAGGCTTGCTAGGTAATATTCAGGATCATGTAATTTGACTAAATGGATTGGCGATTGATTTTGAGGGTCATAAGAGTCATACCAATCACTGTAAAAATCAATATTTTTTAGCTTAAAAATCAGACGTATACAATTAAACATCCAAGTACTACCACTTCTTGGAATTGATGCAACTAAAACTAACTTGTTCTTTTTTTCAGTAACTAATTTAGTTACAGAAGCAAAATTCGAAAACACTCTTCTATCCTGAAGGCCCAACATCTGGCATGTATCGATTTCTATCTTTGTATCAGCTTGTGTGGTTTTAGAGTTAAATAAACTTAATAGCGAATCACTAACGATATCAGAATAATCTTCAGTAAAAGCCAAGTTTAATTTATTACAGAGTTCTAATAATAAGCGTTTATGGTTACTAAAATAAGTTTCTAAGTTCAGTACTCCATCAAATTTATTTTGCAACTCGTGTACTTTCTGACAATATTCTTCAAAAGATAGTACTGACTTTTTATTTAGTGAAACTAGAGAGGTGTAAGCTGAAACAACATCGCTATTGATTAAGAGTGACTCTATTTTAACAGTACTAATGAACCTATTTTCAGTAACCATAGTTTCTTTTTCACTCAATATTGAGTTACTTAAATCCATGTCAATTAATACAAGTTGACAACCTCTTTCAAAGATTACGTTAGCGATGTTGCTTACATAATCGAGAAAAACCTTATTTGCCAATTTCATACCAAAATTGGTCGTCAGAATTTTATAAATCGACTCGTTCAACGATTTAGATTCAAATTCGTCAGAGTGAAAAGAACCATTAAATAACCGGATCACAATTACGTTTGGCATTGCCTCGAGGCATTGTGCGAAAGCTTCTGCCTTTTCGTCATCAAGAATACCCAAATATTTGACCGAAAAATGTTTTCCGCTCCTCATTTCCAATATTTTTTCTAATTTTTCAATGAGGTCACCAGAATTATCTAGAAGCTGTTCAGTCGTGACAGGCTCCGTTGAAATTAATTCAAACTCCTTTGCGGACAACGTTAAAATACTCTTTAAAGCATTATCAATTTGAATAACCTTTTTATTCATCGGATTTCCCGTGATATAACGTATTCCTGAGACGTCTAATTCATAGAGATATTGCTCTACTGTCTTCAGATTTTCAAAAAGCATAGTAATCAACAAAGTTAGCTGCTTTTCTTCATTAATTTTTACTAAGTATTTTTCTCTCAAATCTGAAATATCGGATTGAAGCTTGAGATTTATTTTATTATTTAATTTAATAGCGGAAGCATTCTTTTTCTGTAAATCTTCCAAACTCTTAAGCTTATTAGATAGCTCTTCTATTTCCCTATCTTTTTTCTTATTTTGCCGCTCACTGTTCTTAGCAAATTCTGCTAATTCGAAATCTTTTTCCTTTAAACTGGAGCTCGCATATTCCAAATCCCCCATAAGCTCACTGATTTCGTTCTCTTTACTACTTATGGTACACTGCAAGGATTCAACTTTATCTAATAGTTTTTTAATTTCAGCCTTATTTTTTAGTATGTATCCGGAAAAGTTACGTTTCACTTTAGCTACGTTTTCATTTAATTCTGAAGCTTTCTCTTTGCTTTTTTTCAAAATAAAATTTCGGTTTAATAGAAAAGTACTTATTCCTGGCTCATCTACCTTCACCTTCAAATAATAATCATCGAAATTAGCATTAGTATATTCGTGGGAAGATTGTGAAAATCGACTGAACTTAAGTATTATAAAATCCAAGTCCTCGATCAAACTAGTATCACTACATATATCATCAAGCAAAGCACTTGGCTCTAAAGTATCAATTACTAAAATGTTTACAAATTCTGCGTTTAACTCACTCTCTGAGAGCAGAGAAAATAAAGGTAATCCAGTAACCAACGTCTCTGATAGCAAGTTTATATTTCTCATCTCAAGACTTTTTTCTGTCTTTATGGAGTTGTATCGAGGGTTATTAAAGCAACACACTTTTTCCTTCGACACTGAATTAGGGAAAACCCATGTATTCTTTAATTCGACGAATCGATTATGTTTAATTTTCTTTTCCAATAAATGAAACAGTTCTGGATTTGACTCTATTACAGTGAGTTTTTTCGGGCTCAAACTTACTAATCTTGACACGTCATCGCCACTTCCGGCACCTATATACAAAATTGTACCTAATGGCTTAGCAGAGGTTGCAATCAATCTTTCGATATGTTTTTTCAAAGTAAATCCCTCTTTCTAACAAATAAGCCATTTTAAAATAGAAGAGTACAAAGTATTTGAATAATCTTTCATTTCAATATGGGAAACACCATCAACGACTTTGTCATTTTCCATAAGTGAGTAGTTATGGCCCAATCGTTCAAACTCCCTGGAGAGCCAAGAAGGCCCATAAAGCACGACTGGTATTTTGAAAAAGCTCGCTAGCCACGCTAAACCTGAGCTCTTATTTTCATAAGTATGAGTACAATATGTACAATATATTGTATCTACTTCGCTCAGCTCTGCTACAAGTTCATATGCCGACCAATAATTCTTGTAGATCTCTACTTGCTCATATTTTGAATCTAACACTTCTAAAGCAGCGATACACTCCCTTAACTCTGGATAATCCCATGCGAGAGTGTACTGAACTACTAATGAGACGTTGTAGTCGAATTCTGTTAATAGTCTAGTGATAAGTTCTGGAAGCGTGTTGAAACCTTTATCTTTCTTCGCGTCGCCAAGGTATAGCAGAAGTTTCGGGTTTTTTTTCTCTAAATATTTGGTGTTATCTATCTGCTCCCAAGGCAAAAGGTAACAAGGATGAATCCCTTTGATAGGAATATTTAGGTTTTCATAATACTGCTTTGTTTCATAATCAGAAGCATATAGCTCTATACGTTGTTTTGTACTCAAGCTAGTAAATGCTTGCTTGTAGAAAAGATGCTGAATGTTCCCGTTATCTCTGTCATTGGGGAGGAACATGCAACATATTTTATGTATTTGGTTTGCACTGGGCTCGCTATGTTGTTGCTTCATATATTCCATAGCTAAACTCAAAGCAGACGCATGCTCTCTATTTAAGCAAGGATAAAAAAATATAGACTGCATTGCGTCGCTAAGCTGACAATACAAATTTTCGTATATAGCAATGTACTCACTAGCAAGTTTTCTAACGTAGCTCTGTATTTTGTAATCGCCAGAAGAAGAGTAACTTCCATAGTTTTCATAAAAATTAGTTGTAAAATGCCTAACTACCGTTATTTCAGTTTGTATGATCTGCTCATACAAATTAACTTCCAATTGTTTATGTGTAACAAACGTAATTTGGTGACTACAAATCTCTTCATAGCTTAAAAAAGTACTTAACAGCGCTGCATGATGCCCACCCGCCTCCATCATACCGGGGTCAATAACGACTATTTTTTTCATTAACCGCTACTTTTCACTTTTACGGTTTAAGGTGTTTTGCCATAATAACTTTCCTAGTTCGTCGAGATTCACAGCATGGTCAATGTATTTGGGAATATCTTGATATACAGATACTACCCACGAATACTGGTCAAGTTCATTCTCTTTAAGTAATTTCTGTAACGTTTCTGCAGGAATTTTAACACGTGGGCCGAACTCATCTTCACCGAAATACTCACTATCGTTATAAATAACGTTGTTTGTCCCGTCTCTTAGCTCCAAGTAAACTTCTGCATCAAATGTCTCAGAGTTTACATTTTCAGCCATCAACTTTATTTTTGTTTCATTGCCCTTTTGCGTGAACACTAAGTGCTGGTAACTACCCACACTTACTGCTTCCTCACAAGTTAATGTAGTATCAATTTTATCAGGCGTTTCTTCCTTTGACTGTAGTGGTGTTTGTTTTTCAATCATACCAATCTCGTCAGTTTGCAACGCTGCGATAGCCGATATCCATGTCAACTTACTTCGTGACATGTCGCTTTCATCTACTTCTAACTTTTCTAATATACTTGGAAAGTTGTTAACTAAGTGTGTAAGTAACTGGCGATCATGAATAGTGAATTCGTTTAACGATACTAAATTATTTATCGCAATATTGAGTTTAGGGCCATACTCATCAGCAACTTCAGGCGGCCACGCCATTAACGGCGCGCTGCCGTCTTCAAGCTCTCTAAACTCGATATTGATTACATCGCTAAATTCACCGTTTTGCGCCTTACCTATTTCATTTGCCGTAAGCTTTAATTCAAGTGTATTTCGCCATACATTTCCTATTAAAACTCCGTTAAACACTAACCACAAATGCTCGTACCCATCCGTTACGAATTCCTCTCGAAGCTGAACGCTATCAAAACTTAGCCAATTAGGTAGTGAATCTACGTGGTGAGATAACTCGATGGCAACCTTACGCCATGCGCGCCATTGCTCTGGGGTAACGTCTATGTCTGTTTTTATACTTTTATTTTGTAGTAGTTCAGCGATAGCATTTATGCTGCTCATTATGAGTAAACGTTCTGAAGCATTTAGTCGCTCAACAGTTTTTACTTGTTGTGCTTGTAAATTCTCTGGAGCACTTAAAAAGTAGCGAAGATAACAACCATACTCGTCTTTTGAGTCTTCAAACTCTCTAAACAAGTTCTCATTTTCTTGAGCCCTAAACTCTATCCCTATATGGCCTGATACATTCACAAGCTTTGCATTTAAGCTTTCTAACTGCTTTCCGTTGACAAGCTTAATATTGTGTAGAGTCAAGTGAATATCTTGGTAGTCGCCCTCGGCATATTTTCCAGTTACAGAAAGTTCACTCGCATTTACTTTATCAAACGCTTTGGTTCTAATTTTATTATCAGTCATTGTGCTATCAGTTAATCCTTTCTGTAGAGAACGTTCGCTTTCCTGTAAGGTGAGGTAGTAATGTTCTAACTCTTCTTGAAGCTGGGAGATTTGCAGAGAAGCGAGTTCTAACTCTAATTCGGTATTTTGTAGTTTTTCTGTTGTCACTTCGCTTGCTCCTTCACGTTCTTCCTGTTTTTGTTGAGCACCCTGAAGTGCGTCCTCTAAAGCTTGGTTCTCAGATTTCACTTGTTCTAATTCACGTTGTAATATCGACGCTTGTTTTTTAAAGCTTTTCTCTGTTTCTTGTTCTTTGGTCTTTAATGCTTCACACTCAGTAAATACATGCTCTAGCTCTTCTTGCAGTTGTGTTACTTGTAAAGACGCAAGCTGCGCATCTTCATCAACGTCAGTGAGCTTATTCTGTAACTGTAATACTTTTTCTTTTGACGCTTTAAGCGCTTGCTCAGTCTGTTCTAACTTATTGTTTTTTTGAATGCTAGCTTCTAACTCTTCTTTTAGCTGTGCCATCTGAAGCTGCGACAACTCCGCTTCTCGCATGTGTTCTTCAAGCTGTTGTGCTAGCTTCTTGCATTGAATATCTTTATCGTTTAATTCTGCGCTAATGCTGGTAGCGTCTTTTACCTTTTCATCCAACTCTTTAGCTTTAGCTTCGAAGCATTGCTGCAGTTCTTTGTACTCTTTATCTTTTGCAGTTAACTCCTGTGAAACTTTAGCTAGTGCTTGCTCTTGACTCTCTAATTCACCGCGCAGTGCATTGCTTTTTTCCAGTGCTGCAGTTTCTTGTTCAGCAAGTTGTTGAGTGAGTTGATTGTTCTGATTTTCTTTTTCGCTTAGTTTCTCTTTGGTGGCATTAACATCGTTAGTTTTTGATTCTAACTCTTTAGCTTTTGCCTCTAATCTTTGTTGCAGAGCAGTGAATTCTTGCTGTTGTGCTGCCAAAACTTCATTAGTGTTTATTAGCGCTTTATCTTTTTCGGCTAATTGCGTTTTGTTTTCTGTAACATTTTGGTTCAGCGTAGCTATTTGCTTATTTTTTTGCAGTATGGCCTTTGCAACTTCGTTTAATAAACTACTTTTACTCTTAAAAGTATCTGAGTCTGGGCTTAAGTGAACTGAAAATTCACCAAACAATTGGCCAACGGAGAGTGCATCATCGTAAAGTTCAAAAATCTCGTCATTATTAACCAGTGCAGCAGTCGCACTTAACGCCGTAGTTTGATAAACCAAATTGCTAGAGGGTTCGTTTATCGCATCCTGGCAATCTTTATGAAAAACCGTTTTTATAAATGAAGTAGGGTTCCCCAAGATGTCATCCAAAGAGCAAAGGCGTAGTGCTGCATCTTGCTCAAACGCATGTAAAGCGGATTTAACGTGTTGGATGTATTGCTGACTACTGAGTTGAATAACAGCGTCTGTAGTAAGTTCGGACTGGGCAGCCGCAAGACGCTGGGTTACATAGGTTTCTGGTGAACTATAAACCAGATGGGTAGAAACGCCGTCAAAGGCCGAAACACTTTGTTCTACACCGTTAAGCGCCTGAACCAAAAGACATTCTGCGTTTTGCTCTTGCTCAGAAAGCTTATTCGTCAAACTTTCTAAGGTTTTAAGGCTGGCAGTATCAGAAACTGCAATTGTTGCGACGGTAACATTGTTAGCTTCTACCAATGTTTTTATTGGCTTTAGCGAAAGCTCACCAACAGAAATAAGCACTGCGCGTGGCATATTGTCTCCTGAGACTACCTTGATATACTGCGTCCATTATGTTTTGACAGTTTAGCGAGTTTAATCCCTAATTAATACTGCAATAAAACTACAATAATTTACAAAGTAAATCTGTAAAATTAAACCTTACTTAAATTCAAAAAATTAGGTAAGAAGACCTCATTAAAGCCTACCTTTACCATGAATGAGCGGACTCAATCTTTGCTAACGCAAATAGAAAGCGCTAACTGTTTAGTTGGAGGCGGTATCGAATTTGTCTTAGTAAATCATCGCGGACAAAAGCCGGCTTCATCAAGTGAGCCGGCTTATAGGTGGCAATTGAAATAAGTCTGCAACAACCTACTTCGCTACCCGCCCATATCTATCAGAAAAACGTACAATATCGTCTTCACCTAGATAGGCACCCGATTGCACTTCAATAAGCTCTAGTGGAATCTTGCCAGGGTTTTCTAGCGCGTGAACCGCACCGATGGGGATGTAAACCGATTCGTTTTCGGTAACTAATTGTG